>Ga0193752_1000261_pt1 | contig 57562 bp, 50 predicted proteins | sample H1c1metaG_FD_144924 | JGI IMG/M metagenome (GOLD analysis project Ga0193752, IMG submission 144924) | Soil microbial communities from a riparian zone of the East river system, Colorado, United States - H1c1 | ecosystem: Environmental > Terrestrial > Soil > Riparian zone | place: USA: East River...
CGTTCCTATCAGATCTCGCAGGTGTTCCGCGATCTCTCGGTGAGGGAAAACATGCTCATCGCCGCCCAGGGCCGGATGAAGCACTGCTTCCGGTTCTGGCGCCCCGCCGCGGAAGCCGGCGATCTCGCCGATGCGGCATCGCGTGCGCTCGACCTGGTCGGATTGTCCGGCAAGGACGCCGTACCGGTGGCCGCCCTCGCTCACGGAGAAGTCCGTCAGCTTGAGCTTGCGATGGCAATGGTCACGCGTCCGAAGCTGCTCGTGCTGGACGAGCCCATGGCGGGGATGAGCGCCGTGGAATGCGAGCGCATCGTCGCGCTGCTGCGATCCATCAAGGGGTCGTACAGCATTCTCCTGGTGGAGCACGACATGGATACGGTATTTGCCCTGGCAGACCGTATCACCGTGCTCGTCGGCGGCAGGACGATCGCTGCGGGGAGCGTCGAGTCCATTCGACGCGACCGTGCCGTGCGCGAGGCGTACCTCGGCGACGAATGAGCGCCACGCACCTGCTCGAAGTCGAGTCCATAGAGACCAGCTACGATTCGAGCCAGGCCCTGTTCGGCGTCAGCTTCGACGTCGGTGAAGGCGAATGCGTCTCCCTGCTCGGGCGCAACGGCATGGGCAAGTCCACCACGGTGAAGACCGTCATGGGGCTGCTGTCCCCTCGCCGGGGCAGGATCCGCTTTCGCGGAACGGAGATACAGCGGCTGCCTTCCTACCGCGTAGCGCGGCAGGGAATCAGCATCGTGCCGGAGGGCAGGGAGATTTTTCCGACGTTGACGGTCCTGGAGAACCTGATCGCCACTGCCGTCGAGCGCCCGTCTCGCAGTGTCGTATGGAATCTGGAGGCGGTCTTCGCGATGTTCCCGAGGTTGCATGAGAGAAAGGCCGGCCTGGCCAGCCTGCTGTCCGGCGGAGAGCAGCAGATGCTGGCGATCGGAAGGGCGCTTATGACCAATCCAACGCTGCTCATTCTTGACGAGGCCACCGAGGGGCTGGCGCCCATTGTGCGCAGGGAGATCTGGGATTGCCTCGGCCGGCTGAAAGCCGCGGGCCTCTCCCTGATCGTGATCGACAAGAATATCGGCCCGTTGCTCGAGCTCGTTGACCGGCACAACATCCTGGAGCGAGGCCGCGTTGTCTGGAGCGGCAGCTCGGCGGAGCTGCGCAGCTCCCGGGAAGCCCTGCAGCGCTATCTGGGCGTCTGAGAGGGCAGCCGGGCGGGCTAGTCCATCCGCAACACCCCGCGGCCGTGCTCGTTGTTGGCCCTCACCAGGAGGGCCAGCGTAGCGATGAAGCTATCGCGCTGCGCCGGCGTCAGGGGGGCGCACAGGCGGTCCTGCGTCCGTTGCATGCCGTTGAACACTGCGATGGTCATGCTGCGGCCCCGCGCCGTGACTTCGGCCAGCCTCGCGCGCCGGTCCTTCGGGTCCGGCCTGCGCCGCACCAGTCCCCGCCTGTGCAGCCGTGAAAGCACACCCGCCACAGTGACGCGGTCGATGCCCACCTCTTCCGCCAGCGAGCCGAGGTTCAGCTCGCCGCGTTGCGCGAGGGCGGTGAGCACGCCGTACTGGACCTGCGTGAGATTGAACGCGCGGCATTCCGCGAGAAAGAGGGCGACGTGGATTTGATGCAGCCGGCGAATCAGGTAGCCGGGTCTGGACCACATGGATATACGGACGCGGCGCGGCAGGGGCTTCAGCATTTTTCTACCGGAAGGTGGCCACGACGGGGTCGGCGCTCGAATAGAGCTGTTCGATGAGCGCGGCGCGCCGCTCGAGCACCGCGCGCTGGTTCAGGTAGCCCTTGTCGGTGATCTCGTTGGCGTCGATCGACGCCGGCTCGGACATCACCATCAGCCGGGCGATGCGGGTCGAGCTCGGCTCGGCGGAGAAGTTTTTCAGGATTTGCATCAACTTCTCCCTGATGTCCGTTCCCTTGGCGGCGGGGCTGAGAAACAGCAGGGCGCCGATCTCGTCGCGGTCGTGGCCGGTGATCACCGCGTCCTGAATGAGCGGATCGCCGGCGGCGATGAGCTGCACGCGCAGCGCGCCGACGTGCACCCAGGTGCCGGTGCCGAGCTTGAAGTCCTCGGCGACGCGGCCGTCGAATACGATGCCTTTGGCGGGGTCGGCAGGGTCGGCGAATTTCACTGCGTCGCCGATGCGGTAGAAGCCTTCGTCGTCGAACGCCGCGGCGGTCAGGTCGGGGCGCTTGTAGTAGCCCGGCGTGACGTTCGCGCCGCGCACGCGCACCTCCAGCTTGCCCGCGGCCGGCACCAGCTTCAGCTCGCAGCCGGCCACCGGCAACCCGATGACCCCGGCGCGCTGCATCGGGAAGTGGACCGAGGTGGCGAGCGGCGAGGTCTCGGTCGAGCCCCACGCGGACAGCATGGCCGGTCGCCTGCCTTCCTTCCTCGACAATTCGAGCAGGCGATCCCACAGGTTCTGCGGCAATGCCGCGGCGGCATAGAACAGCATGTCGAGATCGCGGAAGAAGTTATGCCGCAGCGCGGCGTCCTTCTCAAGGAAGGGCAGCAGCAGGTCGAAGCCGCGCGGCACGTTGAAGTACATGGTGGGGGCGACCTCGGCGAGGTTGCGCGCCGTGGTCTCGATCAGCCCCGGCACCGGCTTGCCGCCGTCGATGTAGAGGGTGCCGCCATTGCGCAGCACCATGTTGAAGTTGTGGTTGCCGCCGAAGGTGTGGTTCCAGGGCAGCCAGTCGACGACCACCGGCGGGCGCGCTTCGACGAACGGCCAGGCCTGCGCCATCATCTGCTGGTTGGCGCACAGCATGCCTTGCGTGTTGATCACGCCCTTCGGCGTGCCGGTGGAACCCGAAGTGAACAGGATTTTCGCAATTGTCCTGGATGTTATTTTTGAAAACTCTCTCTCCAGGGTCGAGCCCGGGTTCGTCTCGAGCATCTCCGGCACCGAGGCGGACTTCGCGCCGACGGCCTCGAGCGCCGGCCCGAACTTCTGCGCATCGGCGGCGTACACCAGGCCCGGGCGCAGCAGATCGAAGATCGCCTTCAGCTTGCCGAAATCCTTCGACATCAGCGAGTAGGCGGGCGAGATCGGCGCGACCGGCACGCCCACGTGCATGGCGCCGAGCGACAGCAGGGCGTGGTCGATGCCGTTGTCGGAGAGGATGGCGACCGGCTGGTCCTGTCCGAGGCCTTTGTCGAGCAGCGCCTGGCCGAGCCTGCGCACCGCGCCGTACGTCTCACGGTACTGCATCGTCTTCCAGGGTCCGGCGGCGGTTCTTTCCGCGAGGAACACCCGATCGGGAGCCTGGTCGGACCAGCGCAGCAGCCACTCGGTGACGCAGCGCGCGTAGCTGCCCAGCTTCTGCGGCGAGCGCAGCAGGGTGCTGCCGTCGGCGCGCTTTTCGACCTGAATTTCGGGCGGGGCGAGTTTCAGCTTCGTCTCCATGCGGGTCGGGGTTGGCGCGCGGATTGTATGAAGATTATTTTTTACGCCCCCATTTGGTGAGAAAACGCACTAAACGGCGGGGCCGTGTAGGGTTTTCCCTACACTGTCAGTCTTATCCTTCTGGACGCTCGACGCGCTCTCCAATAGCCTGCTAAGTGTCCGATATTAAAAGAAACGGCCTGGGGGATGGGGATGCGCTGGAACGGAGGAGCGGTGCTGCTCGCGCTCGCGGGCGGCGCGCTCGCGCAGCCGGCGCAACGCGATCTGGCCGACCTCAGCCTTGAGGAGCTCGTCAACATCCGGGTGACCTCGGTGTCCGGGCGCGCCGAGCGCCTGTCCGATGCGCCGGCCTCGATCTACGTCATCACCGCCGACGACATCCGGCGCTCCGGCGCCACCAGCCTGCCCGAGGCGCTGCGCCTCGCGCCTAACCTGCAGGTGGCACGCATCGACGCCGGCCAATACGCGATCAGTGCGCGCGGCTTCAACAACGCCATCGGCAACAAGCTGCTGGTCCTGGTCGACGGCCGGACCATCTACACGCCGCTTTTCTCCGGCGTGTTCTGGGACCAGCAGGAAGTCATGCTCGAGGACGTGGAGCGCATCGAGGTGATCAGCGGGCCGGGTGCCACGCTGTGGGGCGCGAACGCGGTCAACGGCGTCATCAACGTCACCACGCGCTCGGCGCGCGACACGCAGGGCGGGCTGCTCTCGGTCGGCGCGGGCGATGCCACAACCGGGGTCGGCGCGTACCGCTACGGCGCCACCTTCGGCGACAACGGCCACTATCGCCTGTACGCCAAGACCTCGCGGCAGGAAAACAGCAAGACGGCGAGCGGCGCGGCCGTCCCCGACGGCCGCGACTTCGGCCAGGCCGGCTTCCGCACCGACTGGCGCGACGGCCGGGACAGCTTTACGGTGCAGGGCGACGGCTACACCACCAGGGCCGAAGAGCGGGGCACCCTCGTCCTCGGGCCGTTTCGCATCCCGCTGCAGCGTATCGAGGCGTCCGGCATGAACCTCCTTGGCCGCTGGACGCGCAACCTCGGCGAAGGGTCGGACCTGAGCGTGCAGGCCTACTACGATCACTCCGACCGGCAGGACCCGAGCCAGTACAGCCCGCGTTCCGATGTGGTCGACCTCCAGATGCAGCACGGTCTGCTCTTCGGCGCGCACAAGCTGCTGTGGGGCGCGGGGTACCGGCACAGCGACGACTATATCCAGCCGGGTTTCGCTTTCGCCTTCGTGCCGCGCAGCCGCGGGCTGGATTGGGCGAACCTGTTCGCGCAGGGCGAGATGGCGCTGAGCTCGAGCGTACAGCTCACCCTCGGCGTGAAGTTCGAGAGCAACGACTACAGCGGCGTCGAAACTCTGCCGAGCGCGCGCCTCGCGTGGAAGCTCACCGAGCGCGACCTGGCATGGGTCGCGCTGTCGCGTGCGGTGCGCGCTCCGGCGCGCCTCGACCACGACATCCGCTCCTTGGGCACCATCCCGTTCCCCATCATTGTCGGCGGCGACACCTTCGACTCCGAGATCGCCGACGTGCTCGAGATCGGCTACCGCGCGCAGCCCACGCGTACCCTGAGCTGGTCGGCGACCGCCTACGTCGACCAGTGGGATCGCCTGCGCAGCGGGCAGGTGGCGCCGGCAAGGGTGCAGAACATGATCGATGGCACTAGCTACGGATTCGAGGCCTGGGGCACCTGGCAGGCGACCGCGGCGTGGCGCCTGATGGCGGGCGGCACGACGCTGCGCAAGAACCTCAAGGTCAAGCCGGGCAGCACCGATCCGACGCCATGGGTGCTCGGCAACGACCCGGAGTACCAGTGGGTGCTGCGTTCCTCCCTCAACATTGCCAGCAACCAGGACTTCGACGTTTCGGTGCGCAGCGTCGCCGCGCTGACGAATCCGGCGCCCGACACGCAGGTTCGGGGATACACGGCGCTCGACCTGCGCTATGCCTGGCGCGTGCGCCGCGACCTGGAGCTTTCGCTCACGGTGCAGAACGCCGCCGACCCGTCGCATGCCGAGTTCGGCGCGGCCGAAGTGCAACGCAGCTTCCTGTTGGCGGCACGATGGTCCTACTGAGGAATTCCAGCCGCGGCGGGATGGGCCTGATCCTGCTCGCGCTGACCGGGATGGGCGACGCGCAGGCCAGGGCGGCCGACCTCGCCGACCTGAGCCTCGAGGAGCTGGCCAACCTCGAGGTCACCTCGGTGTCGCGGCGCGCCGAGCGTCTCGCCGACGCGCCGGCCTCGATCTATGTCATCAGCGCCGAGGACATCCGCCGCTCCGGCGTCACCAGCCTTGCCGAGGCACTGCGCCTCGCTCCCAACCTGAACGTGGCGCGCGTCGACGCGTCGCAGTATGCGGTCAGCGCGCGCGGTTTCAACAACGCCATCGGCAACAAGCTGCTGGTGCTGGTCGACGGCCGCACCATCTATACGCCGCTCTTCTCCGGCGTGTTCTGGGACCAGCAGGACGTGATGCTGGAGGACGTGGAGCGCATCGAGGTGATCAGCGGCCCCGGCGCGACGCTGTGGGGCGCGAACGCGGTGAACGGCGTAATCAATGTCATCACGCGCTCGGCGCAGGACACGCAGGGGGGGCTGCTGTCCGTCGCGGCCGGCAACCTGGAAGGGAACGCCGCCTACCGCTACGGCGGCAAGCTGGGCGACGAAGGTCACTACCGCATCTACGCCAAGGGCTCTCAGCTGCAGAACACCAAGACGGCCAGCGGCGCCGCGGTGGCCGACGGGCGCGACTGGGGCCAGGGCGGCTTCCGCGCCGACTGGAAGGCGGGACGCGACGGCTTCACGCTGCAGGGCGACGCCTACAACGGCAGGGCCGAGGATCGCGGTCCTTCGCCGTTCGCGGTCTTCGGCGGTGTGCCGCAAGGACGCATCGAGACTTCCGGCGCGAACCTGCTTGGCAGGTGGACGCGCCAGCTCGAGGCCTCTGAGCTGCGCGTGCAGGCGTACTACGACCACAGCGAGCGCGACGACATCAACCTGTTCCGGCCGGTCGCGGACATCTTCGATATCGAAGCCCAGCACGGCTTCCGGCTGGGCGAGGGCCGCTTGCTGTGGGGTGGCGGCTACCGCTACGCGCGCGACCAGGTGGCGCCGGGCATGGCCTTCGGCCTCATTCCGGCCGGCTTTATCCCGAGCAGCCGCACGCTCGAATGGTGGAACGTGTTCGTCCAGGGCGAGTTCCCCCTGACCTCCACCGTCGAGCTCACCGTCGGCGTCAAGGCGGAGCACAACGACTACACCGGCGCGGAGTACCTGCCGAGTCTGCGGCTGGCCTGGAAGCCGTCGCCGTCCTTCCTCCTGTGGAGCGCGCTATCGCGCGCCGTACGGGCCCCTTCGCGCATCGACCGCGACCTCTTCCTGCCGACCACGCCGCCGTTCGCCATCGCGGGCGGGCCGAACTTCGAATCCGAAGTGGCCGAAGTGCTCGAGCTCGGAGTACGCGGCCAGGCGTCGCGCACCCTCAGCTACTCGCTGACTGCGTTCTGGCACGAATGGGATCGCCTGCGCAGCGGCTCGGCCACGGTGCCGGCGCGGGTCGAGAACAAGGTGCAGGGTCCGGCGTACGGCTTCGAGGGATGGGGTACCTGGCAGGCGGCGTCCATGTTGCGCCTGAGCGCCGGCTTCAGCACGCTGCGCAAGCACCTCGAGGCCGAGCCCGGCGCGGTCAGCGCGACGAGCGTCGACGACCCGGCCCTGTCGAACGACCCGGAGTTCCAGTGGATGCTGCGCGCCTCGCTCAACCCGGCGCCGCGACACGAGTTCGACGCTACGGTGCGCCGCGTCGGCAGGCTGCCCCATCCCGAGGTGCCGGAGTACACGGCGCTCGACCTGCGATACGGCTGGCGCGCGCGCCGCGACCTCGAGCTCTCGCTCACGGTGCAGAACGCGGCCGATCCTTCGCACCCGGAGTTCAATGCCGCGCCGGCGCGCAGCGAGATTGCGCGCGGTTTCCTGCTGGCGATGAAATGGTCGCACTGAACCTGCGTGTATGGGCGGCAGCCGCGCTGCTGGCGGGCGCGGGCCTGGCGTTCGCGCAGGCCGATCGCGAGGTGCAGGTCAAGGCGGCGTTTCTGTACAAGTTCGGCGATTTCGTCGAGTGGCCGGCGAATGCCTTCTCCGGTCCCGACAGCACGTTCTTCATCGGCGTGGCCGGTGACGACGCGCTTGCCGCCGAGCTCGAGCGGGTGACGGCCGGCCGCACGATCCAGGAGCGCAAGGTGGTGGTGCGCCGGTTGCAGCGCGGCGAGGCGCCCGGCCAGCTGCACCTGCTGTTCGTCAGCCAGGCGGAAGGCGGCCGGCTGGCCGACATTCTCGCCGCCCTGAAAGGCCGGCCGCTCCTCGTCGTCACCGAGTCGGAGAACGCGCTCGAGCAGGGCAGCGTCATCAATTTCGTGGCCGTCGGCGACAAGCTGCGCTTCGACGTCGCGCTGCCGCAGGCCGAGCGCGCGCGTCTCAAGATCAGCGCCCGCCTGCTGGCGGTGGCGCGCAAGGTGGTGTCATGACCGCCATCCATACGTCCGTGGCGCGCAAGCTGATGGTCGTGGTCATGCTGTCGACCCTGGCCGCGCTGGTGGTCGCCCTTGGCGCGATGCTCGCCTACGACCTGCGCAACTACCACCGCAGCTGGATCGCCGACATCAGCACCCAGGCCGAGCTGCTCGCGCGCACCACCGCGCCGGCGCTCGCCTTTGACGACGCGCGCGTGGCGAAGGAGAACCTGGAGCTGCTGCGCCTGCGGCCCGAGATCAGCGCCGCCGCCATCTACAACGCGCGCGGCAGGCTGTTCGCGAGCTATGCCGCTGCCGGCGAGGCGCAGTTTCCCGATCTGCCGGAAGCCGATGGAGCGCGCGTCGAGGGCGACGATCTGGTGGTCTTCAGGCGCATCGTCGACCACCGCGATATTCTGGGCACCGTCTACCTGCGCACGCACTACGCGCTTTACGATCGGCTGCTCGGCTACCTGGGTATCGCCGCGGTGGTGATGATCTTGGCGATGCTGGCGGCCTACGCGCTGTCGCAGAGGATGCAGCGCTCGGTGATGCGCCCGCTGGTCGCCATCTCGGAAGTGGCGCACCAGGTGGCCAGCCAGCGCAACTATTCGCTGCGCGCGGAGAAGCTGTCGAGCGACGAGGTCGGCATGCTGGCCGACGCGTTCAACGCCATGCTGACCGATATCGGGGAGGCGACGCGCGAGCTGGAGGCCGCCAAGCGCGCGGCCGAGCGCGAGGTCGGCGAGCGGCGTCGCGCGGAGGAGGAGGTGCTGCGCCTGAACGCCGAGCTCGAGCAGCGCGTCAAGGAGCGCACCGCGCAACTCGAGTACACGAACGGCGAGCTGGAGTCGTTCTGCTATACCGTGTCGCACGACCTGCGCGCGCCGCTGCGCGCGATCGACGGCTTCAGCCAGGCGCTGCTCGAGGACTTCCCCAAGGACGTTCCGGAGGAGGCGCATCGCTACCTCGGCCGCATCCGCTCCTCGACGCTGCGCATGGGGCAGCTGATCGAGGATCTGCTCAACCTGTCGCGCGTCTCGCGTACCGAGCTGGTGCGGCGCGACATCGACGTCGGCGAGATCGCCCGCCAGGTGGCCACCGACCTGCACGTGCGCAACGCAACGCGCGCCGTCGAGATCGTGGTGTGGGACGACATGCCGGCGCAGGCCGACGCGCGGCTGCTGCGCGCGGCGCTCGAGAACCTGATGGGCAACGCCTGGAAGTTCACCGGCAAGGTGGAGCAGCCGCGCATCGAGGTCGGCGCGCTGCGCGACGGCGGACGCAGCACGTTCTTCGTCAGGGACAACGGCGCGGGCTTCGACATGGCCTACGCGAACAAGCTGTTCGGCGCCTTCCAGCGCCTGCACTCGGCGAACGAGTACGCCGGCACCGGCATCGGCCTCGCTACCGTGCAGCGCATCGTGCACCGCCACGGCGGCAGGATCTGGGCGGACGCGAAGCCCGGAAAAGGGGCGGTGTTCTTCTTCACACTCGAGCCCGGCGAAGCGGTGAGCGCGCCGCCGGACACCAAGGAGGCGCAGGCATGACCCCGGGCGCAAACCCGATCAACGTTCTTTTCGTCGAGGATTCGGACATCGACGTCGAGCTCGAGCTGCGCGCCCTGGAGCGCGACGGCCTGCAGATCGTGTTCCAGCGCGTCGACTCGGAAGGCGCGCTGCGCCAGGCGCTCGCCGGCGCTCCGCCCGACACCATCCTGTCCGACTTCTCGATGCCCGGCTTCGACGGGCTGCAGGCGCTGAAGCTGAGCCGCGACCTCGCGCCGCGCGTGCCGTTCATCTTCGTCTCCGGCACCATCGGCGAGGAGCGCGCGATCGAGGCGATCCGCCTCGGCGCCACCGACTACGTGCTGAAGAACAATCTGCGCCGCCTGTCGACCTCGGTGAGGCGCGCGTTGTCGGAGGCCGGCGAGCGCGAGCGCGTGCGGGTGGCGGAGTCGGAGCGGGCGCGCCTGGTGGAGATCATGGAGGCGACCAGCGACTACGTCGGCATGTCGGATCCCGCAGGCCGGCAGATCTACCTCAACGCCGCCGGCCGCAGGATGGTCGGCATCTCGGAGGACGAGGTCCCCGGCAAGCGCATTTTGGAGATCTATCCGGCTTGGGCTCGCCGCATCATCGAGGAGGAGGCGCGGCCTGCCGCGGCGCGCGACGGCACCTGGCAGGGCGAAACGGCGATGCTGGCCCCGGATGGGGTCGAGGTGCCGGTGTCCCAGGTAATCATCGCCCACCGCAATCCGGAAGGCGGCGTGCGCTTCTATTCGGCGATCGCCCGCGACATCAGCGAGCGCAAGGCCCACGAGGCCCGCATCCAGCATCTGGCGAACTACGACGCCCTGTCGGGCCTGCCCAACCGCAGCCTGCTCGCCGATCGCGCCGCGCAGGTGATTTCCCATGCGCGGCGACATCAGCGCGTGTGCGCGCTGATCGCACTGAACGTCGACCGCTTCAAGCTGCTGAACGAGAGCTACGGCCATGCCGCCGCCGACGCCCTGCTGAAGGCGGTCGGCGAGCGCCTGGCGGGCGCCGTGCGCGACGGCGACACGGTCGCGCACCTGGGCGCCGACACCTTTGCGGCGCTCGCCAGCAGCCTGGCGCGGCCGGAGGACGTGCTCAGCGTCGTGCGCAAGGTCCGCGAGGCGATGCAGGCGCCGTTCGTCATCGGGGGGCGCGACGTGCACGTCGACCTGAGCATCGGCGCCAGCGTCTTCCCGCGCGACGGCGAGCAGTTCGACCTGCTGCTGCGCAACGCCGACGCGGCGATGAACCGCGTCAAGGCGGCCGGCGGCGGCGGCTTCCAGTTCTACGCCGCGGCCATGACCAAGGAGGCGACCGACCGCGTCGAGATCGAGGGCGCGCTGCGCGGCGCCGAGGCCCGCGGCGAGCTGCAGCTGCACTATCAGCCGCAGGTGGAGCTCGCGACCGGGCGCGCCATCGCTGCGGAGGCGCTGATGCGCTGGACGCATCCGCAGCGCGGTCCGGTGCCGCCGGGGCAGTTCGTGCCGATCGCGGAGCAGTCCGATCTCATCGTGTCCCTCGGCGAGTGGGCGCTGCAGGAGAGCTGCCGCCAGCTGCGGGCCTGGAACAACCCCGGCCTGCGGGTCGCGGTCAACGTTTCGCCGCGCCAGTTCCGCAGCCCGGGCTTCGTCGAGGCGGTGGCCCGGGCGCTGCGCGCCGCCGGCATCGAAGGCCATCGGCTGGAGATCGAGCTGACCGAGGGCGTGCTGATCGAGGACCGCGACGCGGCGGTGGCGATCCTGGAGCGCCTGAAGCTCACCGGCGTGCAGATCGCGATCGACGATTTCGGCACCGGCTATTCCAGCCTGAGCTACCTTTCCGGCCTGCCGATCGACTGCCTGAAGATCGACCGCGCCTTCGTCATCCGCATCGGCAAGGGCGGGCGCGACGCGGCGATCGTGCAGGCCATCATCTCGCTCGCGCACTCACTCGGCATGCGGGTGCTGGCCGAAGGCGTCGAGACGGCCGAGCAGGCCGATTTCCTGCGTGCGCATGGCTGCGACGAGGCGCAGGGCTACCTGTTCGCGCGGCCCTGCGCCGCGGAAGCGGCCGCCGGCCTGCTCGCCGCCGATTGCCTGCCGCTCAACCCGGCGCTGCAACCTTAGGAGATACGATGAGGACGAGAAGATGATGATCCTGCTGGTCGAGGACAACGCCGACGACGAGGAGCTCACCACGCGGGCGCTGCGCCAGGCGAAGGTCGCCAACGACCTGGTGGTCACCCGCGACGGCGCCGAGGCGCTCGATTTCGTCTTCGGCACCGGCCAGTACGCCGACCGCGACCTGTCGCGCATGCCGGCGCTGATCCTGCTCGATCTCAAGCTGCCGAAGATGAACGGCCTGGACGTGCTGCAGCGCTTGCGGGCCGACGAGCGCACCCGGCTGATCCCGACGGTCATCCTTACCTCGTCGAGCGAGGACGAGGACATGCTGAAGAGCTACCGCCTCGGCGCCAACAGCTATGTGCGCAAGCCGGTGGAGTTCGGTGCGTTCGCCGCCGCGGTGAGCCAGCTGGGCGTATATTGGATGCTCATCAACGAGTCCCCGCCGCGCTGAAGGCGCATGCATCCGAGCGAAGACCCGGCAATCGCCCATCTCGAGTCGGCGCTTCGCTCGAGCAAGGAGCGCTTCCGCCTCATCGCCGAGAACGCCGGCGACCTGATCGGCCTGCTCGACCCCGACGGGCGGCGCGTCTACGTCAATCCCGCCTACGCCCGGCTGTTCGGCGTGCAGCGCACCCTCGGCAGCGACGCTTTCGCCGACATGCATCCGGACGACCGCGAGCGCATGAAGCGGTATTTCTCGGACGTGGTGCGCACCGGGGCCGGGTCAGCCTCCGAGTTCCGCTTCCTGACGCGCGACGGCGAGGTGCGGCACATCGAGAGCCACGCCAGCACGATCCGCGAGCCCTCGGGCCGCGTGCGCCTGGTGATCGTGGTGGCGCGCGACATTACCGAGCGGCGCCTCGCCGAGGCGGCGATGCACGCACGCGATCTGCAGCTGCGCGAGGCCCAGGTGATCGCCAGCATCGGCAGCTGGGACTGGGATATCGTCCGCCAGAGCCTGACCTGGTCGGACCACATGTATCGTATCTGCGGTGTCGAGCGCGAGAGCTTCCAGCCCTCGGTGGAGCGGTTCTTCGACATGGTGCATCCCGAAGACCGGCAGCGCGTGACGGACGCGGCGCAGCGCCAGCTCGAGTCGGGCGCGCCGTACGACGAGCCGTTCCGCTTCGTGCGGCCCGACGGCGCGGTGCGCTGGTTCCAGGGGCGCAGCCACTCGGACCTCAACGAGGTGGGCCAGCCGGCGCGCATCGTCGGCATCATCCAGGACGTCACCGAGCACTACCAGACCGAGCTCGACCTGCGCGCGCGCGAGCTGCAGCGCGAGACGGCGCATGCTCTGGCCGCGCTGGGCAGCTGGGAGATCGACCTGCGCACCGGCGAGCGCACGTGGTCCGACCAGCTGTACCGGATCTTCGGCGTCAAGCGCGAGGAGGTACGGCCCTCGGAGGAGGCGTTCCTCGAGCGCCTGCACCCGGAAGACCGGCCGCATATGGTTGCAAGCTCCCAGCGCAAGAACGACGGCATCGACATCAGCGAAAGGCCGTTTCGCATCGTGCGGCCCGACGGCGCCGTGCGCGTGTGCCGCTCACGGGCGCAGGTGCAGCGCGACGCCGCGGGCAACGCGGTGCGCATGGTCGGATTCCTGCAGGACGTCACCGAGCGGGCGCAGGCGGAGGAGGCGCTGCGCGTCTATGCCGAGCGGCTGCTCGTGACTTCCCGGCGCGTGGTCGACGTGCAGGAAGCGGAACGCCGGCAGCTGGCCAGCGAGCTGCACGACCGCGTCGGGCCCAATCTCACGGCGCTGGGCATCAATCTTCGCCTGGTGGAGGAGGTGCTGTCGCCGGACTCGATCGACCGCGTCGGCAGCACGCTGAAGGACTCGGCGCGCCTGGTGCAGGAGACGGTGGCGGTGATGCGCGACGTCATGGCGGAGCTCAGGCCGCAGGGCCTGGACGACTACGGCCTGGTGGCGGCGCTGCGCGCGCTTGCCGCAACGTTCTCCAAGCGCACCGGCCTGCCGGTGTCGATCCGCGCCGCCGACATGCCGGGCCGCGGCGCCACTGCCGCTGACCTGGCGCTGTACCGCATCGCGCAGGAGGCGCTGAACAACGTCGCCAAGCACGCGCAGGCGAAGACCGTGCAGATTCGCTATGCGGAGAGCGCGGGTGCGACCAGCCTGGAAATCGAGGACGACGGCCGTGGGCTCGACCTGACGCACCTGGAGATCGAAGGCGGATGGGGCCTGCTGATCATGCGCGAGCGTGCGGCATCCATCGGCGCGCGCTTCGACATCGATTCCGGCACCGGGCGCGGCGTGCGCCTGCGGGTCACGCTAGGCTGAGAACCCCGAATTCGGCTACTGCAGCTTCACGTATTCGTATTCGACCGGCAGGTTGTTGATGCCGCGCTCCGGCGGCGCGATCCACGCCGCCATCTTGCCGGGCTCGGCGACGCGCTGCATCAGCGAGTGCACGAAGGCGCGGTCGGATTCCGACGGGATCCAGTCGCTCAGCCGCTTTTCGTAGTCGGCCTTGTCGAGCAGGTTTCCCAGGGGATCCGCCGGCTGCCCCGCCCACGCCCCGATCGAGCGGCGGAAGCGCGAGGAGGGCAGGGACAGCCTGAAAGCATGCCCGGCGCGCTCGATCTGCCGGTTCCAGCGCTTCAGGCCGATCTCGCAGTCCTTGATGTAGGACTCGCGCATCACCTCGTTCAGCGCATTCAGCATTGGAACCTGTTCTTTTCCGGCTGGAGTACTCATTTCGAAAACCGAAGAACGAAGGACATGGTCTTCGTACTGCGTCTCGTCGGGCCGGCCCTTCAGCCCGTTGGCGAAGGCCGCCGCGGCGTTGGACGAGATCTCCGAGCCGAAGAGATCGAGCGACGAGGAGCACCAGAAGTTGAGGTACTTCTGCAGCGTCGGCAGGTCGATGGCGCCGGCGGCGCGCACTTTCGACGGGCCGTCGGTGCCGATCTCCTTCATCACCTCGAGCGTGCGCTTCACCACGCGGCCCAGGCCGGTCTCGCCGACGAACATGTGGTGCGCTTCCTCGGTCAGCATGAAGCGGCAGGTGCGCGACAGCGGGTCGAAGGCGCTTTCGGCGAAGCTCTTCAGCTGGTACTTGCCGTCGCGGTCGGTGAAGTAGGTGAAGCAGAAGAGCGACAGCCAGTCGGAGATCGGCTCGTTGAAGGTGGTCAGGATGCGCGGCTTGTCGGCGTCGCCGGAGTGGCGCGCGAGCAGTTCCTCGGCTTCCTCGCGGCCGTCGCGGCCGAAGTAGGCGTGCAGCAGGTAGACCATCGCCCAGAGGTGGCGGCCTTCCTCGACGTTGATCTGGAACAGGTTCCTCAGGTCGTAGAGGGAAGGGCAGGTATGGCCGAGCAGGCGCTGCTGCTCGACCGACGCGGGCTCGGTGTCGCCCTGCGTGACGATCAGGCGGCGCAGTGTCGAGCGGTATTCGCCCGGCACCTGCTGCCATACCGGCTGCCCCATCGCGTCGCCGAAGCCGATCGTGCGCTCGGCCTGCGGGTCGGCGAGGAAGATGCCCCAGCGGTAGTCGGGCATCTTCACCGATCCGTAGGTAGCCCAGCCGGCGGCATCCACCGAGGTGGCGGTGCGCAGGTAGACGTCGGCGCCCTGGAAGTCGGTCGGCCCCATTCCCTGCCACCACTCGAGGAACTTGGGCTGCCAGTGCTCGAGCGCGCGCTGCAGGGTACGGTCGGTCGCCAGGTTGACGTTGTTCGGGATCTTTTCCGAATAATTGATTCCGCTCATACGCGCTCCCAATTGAACTTGGCTCTCGCGCCGGTGCCGTAGACCTTCAGGGCGCCTTGCTCGCCGACGGCATTCGGCCGGACGAAAATCCAGTTCTGCCACGCCGTCAGGCGTCCGAAGATGCGCGTCAGCATGGTCTCCTGGCCGGCGAAGCGCAGGCTCGCCTCCATGCCGGTCAGCGCGTCGGGCGACAGGCTGGCGCGCTCCTCGATGGCGAGGCGCACCTCGTCCTCCCAGTCGATGTCGTCGGGAGTGGCAGTAACCAGCCCAAGCTTTTTTGCTTCTTGGGTATCAATGGTCTCTCCCTTCGGGAGCTTGGGAACGTCACCGCAGTAATGTGCTTGAAGCCTCGAGATGCCGCTCGCCATGGGATAGGTCCCGAAATTCATCTCGGAAAACGCGATCTGCGGCCCCTTGTCCGCGTCGAGCATGTAGCTGCGGTCGGCGGCGAACGCCAGCTCGGCGAGCGTGCCGGCGAAGCAGGAGCCCGGCTCGATGATGGCGAAGATCGAGCGCGACGAGACGTCCAGGCGCGAGAAGACCCGGCGCAGGAAGCCGATGGTCTCGCGCACGAACCAATCATTTTTATTCTTGGAAAGAAAATCATCAAGTTGAAGAACAGAAGCGATACTTCCCTGCGTCTTCAGCACCCACAGCCCGAGGTCGGGCTGGTTCTGGCGCAGGTCGAGGATCGCGCGGTCGAGCTCGCGCGCGAGGCGCAGGGGATACCAGTCCGCGCTACGTTCCATGCTGTTGCCCTGCGGTCCCTTGACGAGGATCTCGGCAGTCCTTGATGCTTCGTCCAATTTCACCGAAATAATCCGGTCGTCGCCGAGCGGCGTAAGTGCAACACCCTGGCCGCCGGGACGGTCGGAGAGCTTGGCCAACTCGAGGGCGCGCGCCTGCACGGCGTCGGCGAACTGCTGCGGCTTGGCGACGTGGTCGATGAGCTTCCACTCTTTCGCGCGGTCGGCGCGCACGCCTTCGGCGGTGGTGCAGAAGACGTCGGCGAGATCCCTCCTGACTTTTCTTTTATCGACCAATCTCGTCAGCCCTCCTGTGCCGGGCAAGACTCCCAGCAGCGGAACCTCGGGCAGGCTGACGGTGGAGGAGCGGTCGTCGATCATGGCGATCTCGTCGCAGGCGAGCGCCAGCTCGTAGCCGCCGCCGGCGGTGGTGCCGTTCAGCGCGGCAAGGAACTTGATGCCCGAGCTCTGGCTCGCGTCCTCGATGCCGTTGCGCGTCTCGTTGGTGAACTTGCAGAAGTTCACCTTCCAGGCGTGGCTCGAGTGGCCCAGCATGTAGATGTTGGCGCCGGAGCAGAACATGCGGCTCTTGCCGCTGGTGAGGACCACCGCCTTCACCTCGGGGTGCTCGAAGCGCACGCGGTTGAGGGCGTCGGCCAGCTCGATGTCGACGCCCAGGTCGTAGCTGTTGAGCTTGAGCTTGTAGCCCGGCACCAGGGGCTTGTCCTCGGCGACGTCGAGGGTCAGGGTGGCGAGCGGGCCGTCGAAGCCGAGCTTCCAGTGGTTGTAGCGCGAGGGTTCGGTTTCGAAGCTGATCATGTGAGGACTTTCTTCAGCTGGTCCAGGCTCTGTCTTACGGATCTGCCTGAGGTGTCGATGGCGAGGCCGGCGCGGGCGTAGAGCTTGTCGCGGTCTTCCAGCAGTTTCTTGATCTCACCCAAAGCCGCGGACCTTCCCTTGAACGGCCGCATGTCGCCCTGCGCGATGACGCGCGACATGTGCTCTTCGGGAGAAGTCTTGAGCCAGACGCAGCGGCAGCGCTCGAGCAGCAGCTCGTAGGTGCCGGGGTCGGTGACCAGGCTGCCGCCGGTGGCGATCACCGCGCGCGGCGCCTCGCGCAGCACGCGCTCCAGCGCGCGGCGCTCGAAGCGGCGGTAGGCGTCCTGGCCGTACAGGGCGAACACCTCGCCGAGCCCCGCGCCGGCTTCCTTCTCGACCTCGAGGTCGAGCTCGACGAACGGCATGTCCAGGCTTTCCGCCAGCTTCTGGCCGAGAGTCGACTTTCCGGCGCCGCGCAGTCCCAGCAGGGCGATGCGCTCGTCGCCCGGGGCGCGCTGTTCCTCGCGCACCAGCTGCTCCACCGGGACGCTCATGGCGCGCGCGACTTTGCGAAGAAGCAGGACGGAGATGTTGCCTTCGCCCGCCTCGAGCTGGGCCAGGTAACGCTCGGAGACGCCCGAGGACTGCGCCAGCACCTTGCGCGTCGTGCGATGCGCCTGGCGCCAGGCGCGCACGCGCTCGCCGAGGCGGGCGAGGTACGCGCTTTCCTGCTGCGCTTGAGTAAGTGGGGCGTTCATGCCGGGGCGTTAATGCGATATAATGCTTGACGGTGATTTTATGCTGCACTATATTGTGTGTCAATGTCAATCAAAATCACCATCCTGGTCGGCACCATGACGGGCACTGCGCAACTGTGCGCGCAGGAGATGGAACTCGCGCTGGATGACGATGACGTCCAGATGGAAACGGTGCTGATGGACAACCTCGACAGCTCGGTTTTCTCCCGCGAGGGCGTGTTCCTGGTCTGCACTTCCACCTACGGCCAGGGCGATGTGCCCGACAACGCCAGGGCGTTCTACGAGGACCTGAAGGCCAGGCACCCCGACCTGTCCCGCGTGCGCTACGGCGTGTTCGGCCTGGGCGACCGCACTTATGCCGAAACCTTCAACTTCGGCGGCAAGAAGTTCGACGAGCTGCTGGCGCAGCTCGGCGCGGAGCGCATCGGCGAGCGCCACACGCACGATGCCTCGAGCGGCATCCTGCCGGAGGAAACCGCGCTGGAGTGGGGCGCGGAGTGGTTACGCAAGGTTCGCGAAAGGCTGAGCCAGCCGGCCTAGTCTGCGCGCGCGACGCGGCATACCGTTTGCACTTCAATACGGTATGCGCGCGCTGAAATGGCTTGGCTGGCTGTTCCTGGCCTTCGCTGTCGTCAGCCTCGTCCTGATCTTCTCCGTCGGCCAGTTCAAAGGCCCGCTCACGCGCGCCGTCAGCAAGGCCACCGGACGTGAGCTGCTGATCGAGGGCGATCTGCGCATCATGCCGAGCTGGGTGCATCCGCGCTTCCGCGCGGAGAAGGTGACCTTCGCCAACGCCGACTGGGCTACCGACGACTACCTGCTGACCGCCGAGGCCGTCGAGATCTCGGTCAGCCTGGCCGGCCTGCTGCGCGGGCGGGTAGTGGTGCCCGACGCCCGCCTTGAGGGCGCCAAGCTCTCGCTCGAGCTGGATGCCGAAGGGCAGAAAAACTGGATCCTGAAGCAGGACGACGACAACAAGAAGCCGTCCCGCTTTGTCATCCGCCACCTGACACTCGACCACGGGCAGCTCCACTACCTGGATGCCGGCCGCGACATGGACATCGTCACCGACCTGTCGACGGACGACAACGGCGTCGCCTTTACTGCGAAGGGCAAGTACCAGGGCCTGGACCTGGCGGCCAAGGGCCGCAGCGGCCCCGTCCTCTCCATCCGCGAGACCGACCAGGCTTTTCCGCTGCAGGGCACGGCGAAGATCGGCTCGACCGAGGCGAAGATCGACGGCAACATCACCGCGATCGTCGGGCTGCGCGGCATCGACACGAAGATCGACCTGTCGGGCCAGTCGATGGAAGAGCTGTACTGGATCATCGGCGTCGCCTTTCCGTCCACCAGCCCGTACCGCACCTCGGGACGCCTGATCCGCGACGGCGACGTGATCCGCTACGAGAAATTCGTCGGAAAGGTCGGTGAGAGCGATCTCGCCGGCACGTTCCAGTTCGACAGCAGCGGCGAGCGCCCGGTGATGACCGGCGACCTGGTGTCGAAAGTCCTCAACCTCGCCGACCTGGGGTCGCTGGTCGGCACCGACCAGGAGCGCGAGCGCTCCGGCGTGCTGCCCGACATGTCGTTCGACCCGGCGCGCTGGGAAAGCATCGACGCCGACGTCAAGCTGCGCTCGGGCACCATCAAGCGGCCCGAGCAGCTGCCCCTGGAGAAGCTGGACGTGCGCGTGCTGATGAAGGACAGCGTGCTGTCGCTCGAGCCGCTCGACTTCGGCTTCGCCGGCGGGCGCCTGGCGGGGCCGGTGCGCATGGACGGCAACCAGGACCCGATGGACTCCAGCATCACCATGCGTGTGGACAAACTGCAGCTGGCCAAGTTGTTCCCGACCATCAAGGAGGCGCAGGCATCGCTCGGCAACCTCGGCGGCGCGATCGACCTGAAGGGCAAGGGCAACTCGGTGAAGGACATGCTCGGCACCTCCAACGGCAAGATCGCGCTCTACATGGACGGCGGCCGCATCAGCCGCACGCTGATGGAGATCGTGGCGCTCGACCTGTGGAACATCGCGCGCCTCAAGCTCTCGGGCGACCAGACCACGGTGGAGATCCGCTGCGCGATCGCCGACCTCGACGTGAAGGATGGCGTGGCGAACATCAACGCGCTGATCATCGACACCGGAGTGGTCAACATCCAGGCCGGCGGCTGGGTGAACCTGAAGACCGAGGAGATGAACCTCAGGATCGAGCCCAAGCCGAAGGACAAGAGCATCGCCTCGCTCAACAGCCCGATCCATGTGCGCGGCACGTTCTCGCAGCCCCGCGTCGCGCCCGACGCCAAGATGGTCGCCAGAGGCGTCGGCGCGATCGTGATGGGGGTGCTGAACCCGCTGCTCGCGGTGATTCCGCTCATCAACGAGGGCCCCGGCAAGGACAGCCCCTGCGGCCAATTGATCGCCGACGCCCTGGCGCAGAGCAAGAACGCCAAGGCGAAAGCCGACGCGTCTACGGCTTCTTCAGGCCGATCTGCTGCATCAGGCGAGACAGCTCCGCGTCCTCCTTCGAAATCAGGGAACTGAAGTCGTCGGCACCGAGGAAGGCGGGCCTCACGCCGAGGTTCTCGCTGCCTTTTGTGAACTCCGCGCTTTCCACCGCCGCCTTGATCGATTTCTCGAGAACCGAGATCGCGCTGCGCGGCGTTCCCTTGGGGACGGCTATGCCGCGCCAGGCCTCGAGCGAGACGTCGATGCCTTGCTCCTTCGCCGTCGGCACCTCGGGCAGCGCCGGGTCGCGGGCGGGGATGAGCGCGGCGAGAAGGCGCGCCTGACCCTGCTTGACCGGCGCCGACAGCGCCGCGGGCAGCTGCACTACGGCGTCGACGTGGCCGCCGAGCAGATTCGGCACCACCTGCGCAGCGCCGTACGGAACCTCGTTGACCTGCACGCCGGTCGCGGCGAAGAGCGCGGCGAGCGAGATGTGGGTGTGGCTGCCGATGCCCGAGTGGCCGACCGAAATGCCCTTCGGCTTCGCCTTCGCCTCGGCGACCAGGTCATTGAGATTCTTCCAGCGGGCATCGCTGCGCACCGCGATCACCACCGACTCCACCAGCACGCGCGCCACGGCGTCGAAGGCCTGGTAGTTGAAGTCGAGCTGGCCGGAGTGGAAGGTGGTGGAGATCGAGTTCGAGTTCCACACCAGCGCGTAGCCGTCGGGCTTCTGCGCCGCGACGTAGCGGTAGCCGATGGCGCCGCCGGCGCCGGGCCGGTTCACCACCAGCACGCGCTGGCCGAGGGCCCTGGACATTCCGTCGGCGAGCATGCGGGCGGTGACGTCCGCCGACGAGCCGGCGGGGAACAGCACCGTGATCTCGAGAGGGTTTCTCTGCGGGAAATCCTGCGCATTGACCGTGGAAACGAACAAGCCCAGCAAGATCGAGAGACATTTCATGCAAGCAGCTCCTTCACTTCTACCCTGCGCCCTTCGCGCGCCGATTTGATACCGGCGAGGATCACGGCAAGCGACTCGGTCGAGCGCTCGCCGTCCATCTCGGGCTCGGCCTCGCCGCGCACCGCGGCGGCGAACTCGTCCAGCTCGTCCGCGATGGCGTCATTCTTCTCGGTTTTGATGGATTCAGGCTTGCCCGTGGAACGCAGAAGCATTCTCAGCCCCTGATGCATGTCGTAGAAGGCGGTCGCTTCCTTCCCGTAGATGTTCATCAGGTAGTACTCGGAGGCCGAAGCGTAGCTCGCGTTGAGCGTGGACTGCGCGCCGTTCTCGTGCTCGAGGACCAGGCTCGCGACGTCGGGGTTGTCCCCGGGCAGCACGAGCTGCACGAAGCGCCCGCTCACCGCCTTGACCGGCCCCATCAGGTACTCGAGGACGTCGCTGTAATGGATGCCGATCTGCAGCATCACGCCGCCGGGCATGCCCTGCGCCTGGTAGCGCCAGGAATTGAGGTCGATCTTGCCCAGCCGGTCGCGGCTGATGTTCGCCTCCGCATTCACCAGCCTGCCGAATTCGCCCGCCTGAATTCTATTTTTGATGAATCTGAAGTGCGATTCGCGGCGGCGTTGATAGCCCAGGGCCAGAATCACCTTGGCATCCCGGCAGGCCTTGGTGATGGCGCGCGCGTCGGCGATGGTGTTGGCGATCGGCTTGTCGAGGAAGACATGCTTGCCCGCCGCCGCTGCGGCGCGGGTGGTTTCCAGGTGCGTGGCGTTCGGCGTCGTGTTGATGATCGCCTGGATGCTCCGGTCCTGGAGCATTTCCTCGTACGAGCCCGCCGCCTTGCAGCCGTACTTTGTTGCAAAGGCCTGCCTTTTCTCGGGCGAGCGGCTGTAGCAGGCCGCAATGGTCATCTTTCCCGAGCGCTGGATGGCGTCGGCGAGGACATCCGACCACCACCCCATCCCGAGGCAGCCGACGCGGACCGTCATGCCGCCTTGGCGCCGATCGCCTCGACGGCTTCGCGCGCCAGCTTCTGGTCATGCTCCCAGCTGCCGCCGGCGACGCCGATGCCGCCGACGCATTCGCCGTCCATGAGTATCGGGCAGCCGCCTTCCATCGCCGTCCAGCGCTCCGGCCCGGCGGCGAGCGCGAGGCCGATGGCGTGCGCGACGTCGAGCGACTGGCCCACGGCGCCCTGCGAGGTCGTCTGCCGGCGGTTCGAGGCTGCGCAGACCGCCTTGGTGGTGGCTGAGTGCACCGTGTGGAAGCGGCCGCCCTCCATCCGCTCGAGCAGCAGCAGGTTGCCGCCGGAATCGACGATCGCCACCGTGACCGCGATGCCGGCCTTCTCGGCGGCGGCGATCGCCGCCGCCATCATCTTCTTCGCCCCGGCGGCGGTGAGCCGCTTGGCGTCCGCGACGTACAGGTTTCCTGCCATCGTTATATATTAGTGCATGCCGCCTATTTCCCACATCGAGCATTTTCTCGTCGCCGCCGACGACATCGATGCGACGCGCGACTGGTACGCGCGCGTGCTCGGCATGAAGTCCGGGCCGCACCCGGACTTCGGCTTCCCGGTGCACTGGATGTATCTCGGCGAGGTCGACATCGTGCACATCGGACCGAGCGCGAAAGGCGCCAACGAGATCCAGAAGAAATTCCTCGGCCGCACCTCGCAGGATGCGGGGGCGGGCACCGGCGCGCTCGATCACATCGCATTCCGCGCCACCGGGCTGCGCGCAATGCTGGAGCACCTGAAAAGAGAAAAGGTCGGCTTTACCCAGCGCCGCGCGAACGGCCAGGCGCTGTTCCAGCTGTTCCTCTACGACCCGAACGGCATCAAGATCGAGCTCAACTACGCCGCCGCGGAGGCCGAGGGCATCGCCCCCGAGCTGATGGCCTCCGATCTGATCGCCGCAGCCTCGAAGTAGCGCAAGCACGCTTCCGCAGCATCCATTGCGTTCTGCAATGGATTGCATCACCTATTGTCAATTTTCATCTGCGGGGGAGGCGCTCAGTATTCGCGCATGGACTTCTTCGGCGCGGATTTCTGGTCGGCCCTCCTGGCGATCATCATCATCGACCTGGTGCTGGCGGGCGACAACGCGATCGTCATCGCGCTCGCGGCCCGCAACCTTCCCAAAGACCTGCAGCGCCGCGCCATCATCTGGGGCACGGTGGGCGCCGTGGTGGTGCGCGCCAGCCTGACGGTGGCCGTGCTGTGGCTGCTGCAGGTGCCCGGCCTGATGGCCGCCGGCGGCGCGCTGCTCGCCTGGATCGCCTACCGCCTGCTCACGGGCGACGACGGCGGCCGCGAGCATGCCGTCGCGCCGGCGATGGGCTTCTGGGCGGCGATGCGCACCATCGTCATAGCCGACGCCGTAATGGGCCTCGACAACGTGCTGGCCGTGGCCGGCGCAGCGCACGGCAGCGTCGGCCTGGTGGTCGTCGGCCTGCTGATCAGCATCCCGATCGTGGTGTGGGGCTCGACCCTGATCCTGAAATGGATCGAACGCTTCCCGTCGCTGCTGTACGTCGGCGGCGCGGTGCTCGCCTGGACCTCGGCCGCCATGATCGTCGACGAGCCGTTCTTCCAGGACTTCTTCGCGGACAACCGCTTCGTCAAGAACGCAATTTATCCCGTCATCATCGGCGGCGTGCTCGGCCTCGCCTGGCTGCGCAAGCCCCGCAAGACCAAGGAGGTCACGCAATGAAAGTCCTGATTCCAGTCGATGCATCCAAGGCGGCGCTCGCGCCGATCGAGCACCTCGCCGCGCTGAAGCGCTCCGGCGTGCCGATCGAGGTCCTGATCCTCAACGTGCAGCCGCGCTTCCACCGCCATGTCGCGCAGTTCACCAGCCGTTCCGCCCGGGATGAGCTGCGCGCGGAGCGGAGCCGCGACGCGATGGCGCGCGCCATCGAGGCGCTGGCCGCCGCGGAGGTGCCGTTCCGCGCGGTCACCGAGGTCGGCGTGCCGGCCGAGCGCATCGCCGCAGTGGCCGAGCGCGAGCAGATCGACGAGGTCATGATGGGCGTCGGCCGCCATCCGATGTGGCTGCGCTGGGTCAACCCGTCGATCGCGCAGGGCGTGATGGAGCGCACCGACGTCGCGGTCACCGTGTTCGCGCGCGGCCAGACCACCGCGTTCGAGCGCTACGCCGTGCCGGTCGGCATGGCCGGCCTGGCAGCGCTGCTGTTCGCGGCCGAATAAGGCAGTGGGAGCCGCTACCTGGCCGATTTCTGCTAGGATGGCGTCATCCCGCAGGGGAGTAGCTTCTACGGGAATTGCCGTCAATTCGGGGGATCTGGCTCAGCGGATCCCCTCGGCAATTCCGGTGGCGCCCGACAAGGCGTTGCAAGCGAGACCTCGGTTACCTGACTACTAGGAGCCGAGATGTCACGCGCCAAACTGCGCCGTTTCTTCCGTCATGGGCTGCTCCCGCAGCTCTTCGTCTTCGAAGCCGTAGCCCGACTCGGCAGCGTCACGCGCGCCGCCGAGGAGCTGCACCTCGCCCAGCCCACCGTTTCCCTGCAGCTGAAGAAGCTGGCCGAGACGCTCGAGGTGGTCCTGTTCGAGCAGCGCGGCCGGCGCCTGCACCTTACCGCGGCCGGGCGCGCGCTGAAGGAAATGTGCGGCGAGCTGAACGCGGTGCTGGAGAGCGGCGACGCGCGCCTCGCCCCGTTCCGCCAGCCGCAGACGCACGAGATCCTGCGCCTAGCCGCCGAGCCCGAGGCGCGCGCCGTGGCGGCGCGCCTGATCGCCGACTTCTCCACGCGCAACCCCGGCATCCAGGTGAGCCTGCACCTCGCCGAGCGTGCCGAGCTGCTGGCCCGCTTCTCCGCCGGCGAGGACGACGTCTACCTCTTCGGCCTCGAGGTCGAGGGTGTGCCCGAGGATCGGCGCTGGAGCCTGGCGCACGTGAAGGGCCGCGAGCTCGCCGCCTCGGCTGCACTATTTCTCCGCCAATCGCTCCAGCTTGACGCCCCCTCCGGCGCTGCCAACAATGGCGCGACCAAGGAGGAGGAATGGAGCTCCCGCGTGAATACAACGCAGCGGTAGACCTCGTCGGCCGCAACCTCGCCGTCGGGCGCGGCGCGAAGGTCGCGTACATCGACGACGCGGGCAGCTGCACCTACGCGCAGCTGGCTGAGCGCGTCGACCGTGCCGCCAACGCCCTGCGCTCGCTCGGCATCGGCCGCGAGGAGCGCATCGCCATCGCCATGCTCGACTCGGCCGACTGGGTCGCCGTGTTCCTCGGCGCCATCAAGGCCGGCATCGTGCCGGTGGCGCTGAACACGCTCCTGACGCCGGCCGACTACGAGTATCAGATCAAGGACAGCGGGGCGAAGGCGCTCTTCGTCTCCGACTACCTGCTGAAGAATTTCGATACCAGAAAACTCCAGCACGTCGTTCCGTCCTCCTCTCTTGACGATCTGTTGTCGAAATTCCCCGGGCAGGCAGAAGCAGCCCATACGACTCGCGACGACATGTGCTTCTGGCTCTACTCGTCGGGCTCGACCGGCGCCCCCAAGGGCACCGTCCATCTGCACTCGCACCTGATCCTTACCGCCGAGCTCTACGCGAAGCCGGTGCTCGGCATCCGGGAGTCCGACGTCGTCTTCTCGGCCGCCAAGCTCTTCTTCGCCTACGGCCTGGGCAACGCCATGACCTTCCCGCTCGCCGTGGGCGCCACCACCGTCCTGATGGCCGAGCGCCCGACGCCGGATGCGGTCTTCAAGCGCCTCACCGAGAACAAGCCGACGATTTTCTACGGCGTTCCTACGCTCTACGCCGCTTTGCTTGCGAATCCCGGTTTTCCAAAGAAAGAGCAACTCTCCCTACGAGTCTGCACGTCCGCCGGCGAAGCTCTCCCCGCCGACATCGGCAGGCGCTGGACCGAGCGCACCGGCGCCGAAGTCCTCGACGGCATCGGCTCGACCGAGATGCTGCACATCTTCCTTTCCAACTATCCCGGCGACGTGCGCCCCGGCACCACCGGCAAACCCGTTCCGGGCTACCAGCTGCGGCTGGTCGACGACAACGGCAACCTCGTCACCAAGCCCGGCGAGCTCGGCGAGCTTCAGATCAGCGGCCCCACCTCGGCCATCATGTACTGGAACCAGCGCGAGAAGACCAAGCAAACCTTCCAGGGTCCCTGGACCCGCAGCGGCGACAAGTACTCGATGGACGAGAAGGGCTACTTCGCCTACGGCGGCCGCTCCGACGACATGCTCAAGGTAGGCGGCATCTACGTTTCGCCCGTCGAGGTCGAAGCCGCCTTAATCACGCACGAAGCCGTGCTCGAGTGCGCCGTCGTCGGCGCCGAGGACGAGTCGAAGCTCATTAAGCCGAAGGCATACGTGGTTCTAAAGTCCAACTTCTCGGCGGACGCAGAGCTAAAGGCAATACTGCAGCAGCATGTGAAGGATAAGCTCGCGCCTTACAAGTACCCTCGATGGATCGAGTTCTTGTCTGAGCTTCCTAAAACAGCTACGGGGAAGATTCAACGGTTTAAGCTTCGGTAGTCCAGTTTGCTCCTGAGGCCTAGTGCTACGGTACGAGCTTGATCGTTTAGGGTGGTTTGAGTTCGAGCACCTCATACAGGCGCTGCTGAAGTCAAAGCTAGGTCTTGGCGTGGAGGCATGGGGTGGTACCCGTGGGGATTTAGGCAGAGACGCCTACTTCCAAGGAACATTGCGATATCCCGGGAATGTTCCAACCGCAGGTCGCTTCATCTTCCAATGTAAGTTTGTTGAGAACGCGAATGCGGCTGGTGCTCAACCAGGCGGACTCATCCTTGCTTCGGTGCGTAAGGAATGCTTGGCGATATCTAAGCGCCTGTTCCAGCGGACGTGCGATCACTACTCGTTCTTCACGAATGCCACTTGCGGGAAAAACGTGAAGGTGGAGATTCAGGATCTTCTTAGTAAGGCGATTCCGAGTGCTGGTATCCACATCCATGATGGCCCAGATATCTGTGCCTGGTTGGACAATGCTCCGAAGGTTGTTCGGTCGTTCCCTCAGGTGTTGGGGCTCCGCGATTTGGCGACTCTGATTGGTCTCTGGGCCAACCCGGAGATATTGAAACGAAGCGAAGCGGCAATAGCTTTGGCAAAGGACGTAGCAAAGGTGTTTGTGCCGACGGCGACCTTTCATAAAGCTCTGAAGGTGGTTTCGCGGCACCACTTTGTAATCCTGGAGGGGCCACCAGAGATGGGTAAGACAGCCATCGGACGGATGATCGCCTTGCGAGGTGCGGCGCAAAAGTGGGAGGCACTTGAATGTCGCAGGCCGGGCGACGTGCTGACTTCCCATAGACCGGAAGCGAAGCAGATCTTCGTTGCTGATGACTTCTTTGGCCGCACTGAATATGAACCGGGGCGAGTGAGCGCCTGGCAGGAGGAACTTCCGCACGTCTTGCGCATATTGGATTCATCACATCTATTGGTCCTAACGACCCGAGCGCACTTGCTGAACATTGCCAAAGGAACGCTCGACATCGCTGGCCAGAACAAACGTTTTCCTGAGTTGGGAGAGGTGATTGTCAACGCGGCGGCTCTTACCGTTGGTGAGAAGGCAAGAATCCTGTACCGCCATGCAAAAGCCGCCAACCTATCGAGGGTTGCTGTGGGGCACGTTAGGATGACTGCCAAGTCGATCGTCTACAACCACAACTTTACGCCCGAGCGCATACGCAAGTTGACTTTCGAAGTGCTGCCGACGATGGATGACGCATTGTTAACCGAGGACAAGGTCCGGGAGAAAATTTCCCAGACCTTGAGTGATCCGACCAAGGGTATGAGAAGCAGCTTTCGGAATTTGTCCGAATCGCACAAGTGGTTGATGTTTGCCTTGTTGGAGATGGAGTCGGCAACCAAGGACTTCGACAACGAACTTTCAAAAAGATACGCGAAGTTGTGTCCCTCGGATCACCAAGAGCCTTTTGCCCGAGTTAAGACCGAGCTGACCGAAGCCTTTGTCAAAGTGGATAGCCACGGGGACGGCACATCGAGTTTGCGTTGGATTCATCCTAGCTGTAGAGATCTCGCGATTGAAGAGCTGGGTGGCAGCCCTAGATACAGAAAGAGATTCTTAGGTGGATGCAGTACGCAAGGCCTGTTCTTGGCGCTCTCTATTGGTGGTGGAGAAAAAGGCGCTCGTATATTTCCGTTCTTGGGTGATGAGGATGACTGGGCGGTAGTGCGAGAACGCCTGCGGGTAGCTTTCGATGCCGGAGGCAATCCGCTAGAGACTCTTGTAGCCTACTTTCGGGTAGCGAAGGAGCAGAAGGTGCCGCCTGATCAACTCGAGAAGCTCCGACAGTTGATTGGTGTCTTCGTCCCTCTCCATTACGAGCAGTCGCGGCAAGAAGGTTGGTCAGTGCAAGCTGTAGATACCTTTTACAAGGGTTTGGCGATAAGTCCGGGCGTCGTGAATGAGCCGGATTTTTCGGACCTCGTCACGACCCACGTGGACAGCCTCTGCGACTATTTGAAGTATTTAGAGTTGTGGGATGCGGCGCCTAAGGTGGAGGAATTTCGAGATCTTGTGCTTACCCTAGAGCACCCGAGTAGCACGCAGTTCTCGCGCGAGAAAGTCGACCTTGCAGTCCGGCGAGGCTACGCAGCAATTTCCGAGGCAATCGCACGAGATCTCGATAGAGAGTTGGATATGTCTGCGAATTCCTCGCGTTTCCGTACGGTGGCTTCTGGCTACGAGGACGTCCAAGGGTATCTGCAAGAGCTTAGTTGGACGCAGGCTGCCGCGAATAGTGATGTGAGTGAATTTAGTTCTGCCGCTGAACAGCTTGCGGAGCGTGCGAGCGTTCTTCGCGACGCGCTGTCCGAGCAGGAAGAGGAATTGGAGAGCGAGGATGATCGCAAGTCAGCAACGCAAGAGGTGGACATTGATGAGCTGTTTAGCGATCTGTAGAGGAGCCTAATTGATGGTTGTGGGGCGCTTGCAGAGAGAGGTTTATCGGATTGGCCGCGTTATTGCGCGCGGCTCGTCCTCGCAGGTCGACAACAAGCAGATGGTGATCGGCGCCGAGGGATGGGAGGCGACGTCGCCGTTCCTGTTCCTGTCGGAAGACTGGTTCGCGCCGCCGGGAGGGTTCGAGGAGCATCCGCATCGAGGGATGCAGACGGTGACCATCGTCTTGGAAGGCGCGCTCGAGCATCGCGACCACACCGGAGCGCACGGGATCCTGAAGGCGGGCGATGTGCAGTGGATGACGGCGGGGCGCGGGGTGCTGCATAGCGAGATGCCGCAGGGACCGGTGCATACGCTGCAGCTCTGGCTGAACCTGCCGGCGGCGCTGAAGATGATTCCGGCTCGCTATCAGGATCAAAGGCTTGCGGATACGCCAGTCATGAAGATCGACAAGGGTGAAGTGCGGGTCTATGCGGGGCGGTCGGGCGAGGTTCAGCACGGGCACGGTAGCGACTACCCGATGTGGCTCCTTGAAATACGCCTGGAAGCTGGCGGGAAGCTGGAGCAGGAGATTCCCGAGAAATACCGGGGATTTGTCTACGTCCTGGAAGGCGAGGCGAAGGCGGGTGGTAAGGACGTAAAGGCGGGCGACGTGGCGTGGTTCGAGCCGGGTGGCGGGGATGAACTGTCTATCGCGGCGCAGGCGCATTTCCGCGGCCTCTTGTTTGCCGGAGAACCTATCCATGAGCCGGCGGTGGCCTACGGGCCCTTTGTGATGAACACGAAGCAGGAGATTCAGCAGGCTTTCATCGACTACCAGGCCGGCCGGCTGGTGGCGTAGCGTTAAAATCCCGGCATGGCTACCAAATCTGAATCCTCAATCAACGACATCAAGGTCGACTCGAAGGCGCTGTACCTCGAGGAGGTCTTTACCGACCGGCGCATTGGCACGATCCGCCGGCTTACCCCCGTGAAGGGCGACGGCGAGCGCGATACGGCGCGCGCGGTGCTGTACATCGGCGAGACGCAGGTGATGACGCCGGCGGGCGCGCTGCCGATCGGCTTCGAGATCGGCGCCGGCTCGCTGGAGGAGGCGGCCGAGAAGTTCGGCCAGCTCGCCAAGGATGCGATCGAGCGCACGGTGAAGGAGCTGCAGGAGCTGCGCCGCCAGGCGGCCTCGTCGATCGTCATCCCGCAGGGCGGGATGCCCCCTCCGGGCGGCATGCCGGGCGGCGGCAAGATCCAGATGCCCTGATGTGATCGGCGAGGTCCGAAGCTGGATCGACGGCGCGCAACGCGTCGTCGTGCTGACGGGCGCCGGGATCTCCACCGATTCCGGCATTCCCGATTTCCGCGGGCCGCAGGGCGTCTGGACGAAGAATCCGCTCGCCGAGAAGATGTCCAACATCCACTACTACCTCGCGGATCCCGAGGTGCGGAAGCTTTCCTGGCAGAACCGGCTTGCCAGCCCGGCGTGGACCGCCAGGCCCAACGCGGGGCATATGGCGCTGGTGCATCTGGAACAAAGAAAAAAATTGCACGCGCTGATCACGCAGAACATCGATGAGCTGCACCAGATCGCCGGCAACTCGCCGGAGAAGCTCATCGAGGTGCACGGCACGATGCGCAGGGTGATGTGCTGGGACTGCGGCATGCGGGCGCCGATGCAGAAGGCGCTCGAGCGCGTGCGCGCGGGAGAGGAAGACCCGAAGTGCCGCGACTGCGGCGGCATCCTGAAGAGCGACACCATCTCGTTCGGCCAGCAGCTGGTGCCCGAGGTGATCGACCGCGCGATGCGCGTAGCGGGCGAGGGGGATCTTTTCCTTTCGGTCGGAACCAGCCTGCAGGTCTACCCGGTGGCCGGCGCGGTGGAGATCGCGCGCGATGCGGGCGCGAAGATCGTGATCGTCAACGCGCAGCCGACGCCGTTCGACGAGGTCGCCGACGCGGTGCTCGACAGGCCGATCAGCGAGGTGCTTCCGGCAATCCTAGGAAGCGCCTCGCATTAGTCGAGGTGATCAGGGTCCGGGTTTTCTCGTCCAGTCCCGCCTTGCCGAGCGAGCCTAGCGGATCGGTGTCGCCCATCGCGAACGGATAGTCGCTCCCCAGGACGATCTGGGTTTCGCCGAAGCGCTTCACCAGGAATTTCACCGACTCCGGGTCGAACAGCAGCTCGTCGTAGTAGAAGCGCTTGGCGGTCACGTCGGGCGCCTCGATCAGCGACTCCTTCGATTTCGGCACCATCTTCCAGGCGTGCATCAGGCGCGGCAGCAGGATCGGCATGGTGCCGCCGCCGTGGCTGAAGGCGATGCGCAGCTTCGGATGGCGCGCGCCGATGCCGCCGGTGATCATCGAGGCGCAGGCGAGCGCGATCTCCCCGGGGAAGCACACCGCCTGCTCGGAGAAGGCGCCGACGATGCGCTCCTGGCCGGCCGGGCGCAGCGCGTGCACGAACACCGCGGCGCCCATTTGCTCGCAGGCGGCGAAGAACGGCTCGAAGCGCGCGTCGCCGATGGAGGTGCCGTTGACGTGGCTGGCGATCTCCACGCCGGAGAAACTCAGCTTTTTCATCACAAAGCTCAATTCGTCGAGTGAGCTGTCGAGGTCCTGCAACGGCACGCATCCCAGGCCGACGAAGCGTTGCGGGGCCTGCGCGACCATCCCGGCGATCTGCTCGTTCAGGTAGCGCACCATCACCTTCGCATCGTCGAGCGGCAGCCAGTAGGAGAGCAGCTCCGGCATCGGCGAGAGCGCCTGGCGGCCGACGCGCATTTCCCCCATGTGCTCGATGCGCCGCGGCACGCTCCACGAGCCGTCCGCGACCGTGCGGTAGACCTTGCCGGAGATCATCACGTGCCTGTGGCAGGCATGGGCCTCGGCCATCGAGGGCCAGGGGACGTTCGCGCCCTTGCCGGCGTAGGGCGGGAAGCTCTCGGGGACGATGTGGGTGTGAACGTCGATGGATTCGGTCATGCGCGGATTATAGAATCGGCCAGGGTGAGGAAAGACGAAGCCGTACTGGTCGTGGGCGCCGGGCCCGTCGGGCTGAGCGTCGCGCTGTCGCTCGCGCACCAGGGCGTGCCGGTGCAGGTGATCGAGGCCGAGTCCGGCCTGACGCTCGATCCGCGCGCCGGCTCCTTCCATCCGCCGACCCTCGAGATGCTCGAGCCCTTCGGCGTCACCGCCGAGATGCACCGCATCGGGATGAAGGTGCCGCGCTGGCAGATCCGCGACCGCCAGCAGGGGCTGATCGCGGAGTTCGACATCGGCCTGATCGCCGACCTGACGCGCTACCCGTACCGTTTCCACCTCGAGCAGCACCGCCTGACGCCGATCCTGTACGAGAAGCTGACCGCGTTCCCGCATGCCGAGGTGCATTTCTCGACGCGCTTCATCCATGCCGAGCAGAAAGGCGACGGCGTCGAGGTGGAGACCAGCGCCGGCGTGCGGCGCGCGTCCTGGGTGATCGGCTGCGACGGCGGGCGCAGCGCGGTGCGCAAGATGATGGGCGTGGAGTTCCCCGGCTTCACCTGGCCGGAGCGCTTCCTCGTCGTCAGCACGCTCGCCGACTTCGGCGCGCTCGGCTTCACCTCCAGCGCCTACGTCGCCGACCCGAAGGAATGGGCGGCGATGTTCCACATGCCGCACGACCGGCCGGGCGGGCTGTGGCGGCTCGCCTTCCCGGTGCATCCCGAGGACGGCGAGGACGCCGTGCTGGCCGAAGACGAGGTCGAGGCGCGGATGCAGCGCTTCTCGCCGCGCCCCGGGCGCTACCCGGTGACGCAGACCGGCATCTACCGGGTCCACCAGCGCGTGGCATCCGACTGGCGCGTCGGGCGCATCCTGCTCGCCGGCTGCGCCGCGCACCTCAACAACCCGCTCGGCGGCTTCGGCCTGAACGGCGGCGTGCACGATGCCGTGCTGCTAGGCGAGTACCTCGGCAACGTGTGGCGCGGCGAGGCCGCGGAGAGCCTGCTCGACCTCTATGTGCGCCGGCGCCGCACGGCGAACATCGATTTCGTGCAGTCGCAGTCGATCGCGAACAAGAAGCTGCTGGAGGAGGCGGACCCCGTCGCGAGGGAAGCCCGCTACGCCGAGCTGCGCCGCATCGCCGCGGACAAGGACCGGGCCCGCGACTTCCTCATCCGCTCCTCGATGATCTGGAGCGTGAGAAGGGCCGCCGAAACTATCTAGACCATCGACGAGCCGCCGTCGACCACCAGCGTCTGGCCGGTGATGAAGGCGGCGTCGTCGCTGGCGAGGAAGCTGACCGCGCCGACCAGGTCGTCGGGCGTTTCCTCGCGCGGGATGGCGCGCGCGGCGACGCTCGCCGCGCCCTGGCTCTTGTGCTGGGCGCTGTGCGCCACGTTCTCCGACAGGGTGAAGCCGGGCGCGAGCGCGTTCACGGTGATCCTGTCCTTGCCCAGCTCGCGGGCGAGGCCGCGCGTCATCGCGATCACCGCGCCCTTGCTGGAGACATAGTGCAGGAACAGCGGCACGCCCTTCAGCGGCGCGCCGGAGGCGAGGTTGATGATGCGCCCGCCGCCGGCGGCGCGCATGTGCGGCGCGCAGGCGCGGCAACAAAGGAAGACGCCGAGCGTGTTGACGTCCATCACCTTGCGCCACTCGGCGGCGCTGATCTTCTCGAAGGAGCGCAGCTCGAGCGTGCTGAAGATGGCGGCGTTGTTGACCAGGATGTCGATGCGGCCGAAGGTCTTCATCGCCTGCGACGCCATCCGCGCGACCTGGTCCTCGACCGATACGTCGGTTTCGATGCCCAGCGTCCTCGACCCGGTGGCTTTCGCGATCTCGGCGGCCGACTGGTCGTATTTCTGCAGATCCGCCACGACGACCGCTGCGCCGTCGCTCGCCAGGCGCATGGCGAGCGCTTTGCCGATGCCGCTGCCCGCGCCGGTGACGATGGCGACTTTGTCTTTGAGCCGCATGGCTGAATGTTAGCATCGGCTCCCATGCGATTCGGCATCAACTTCTTCCCGTCCTTCCGCCCGGAAGACAGCAGCACCGCCGACTACTACGCGCAGTGCCTGCGCATAGCCGAGCGCGCCGACCAGCTCGGCTACGCGAGCGTCAAGACAGTGGAGCATTCGTTCTACGACTACGGCGGCCACTCGCCGAACCCCTGCGTGTTCCTCTCCGCGATCGCCGCACGCACGAAGCGCGTGCGTCTCATCACCGGCGCGGTGATCCCGGCGTTCCACCATCCCGCGCATCTTGGCGGCGAGCTCGCCATGCTCGACAACATGAGCGGCGGACGGCTCGACGCCGGCTTCGGCCGCGCCTTCCTGCCTAAGGAGTTCGAGGTCTACGGCGTGCCGATGTCGGAGAGCCGCGAGCGCTTCGAGGAAGCCATCCGCATGATCCGCAAGCTGTGGACCGAGGAGCGGGTCAACGCCATGGGACGCTTCTGGACGCTGGATGACGTGCGGCTGATGCCAAGAGTGGTGCAGAAGCCCCATCCGCCGATCTGGATTGCGGCCATCTCCACCGAAGAGTCCTTCCTGTACGCGGCGCGCAACGGCTTCAACCTGATGATCGTGCCGTACGCGGGCAAGCCCGGGCAGCTGAAGGAATACGTGAAGCTCTACCGCAGGGTCTGGGCGGAATCCGGCCACACGCCGGGCGCCGAGCAGATCCAGGTGGCGCAGTTCTGCTACCTCGCCGAGAAGTCGGCCGAGGCGCACGCCGGCTTCGAGCGCATCTGCAAGCGCTACCTGGAGACGTTCGCCGACGCGGTGGTGTCCTGGAAAGGCCGCAGCGAAGCCGACTATCCGGGCTACGACAAGATGGTCGCCAGCATCCTCGCCACCACGCCGCAGAAGATCATCGCGCAGGGCGGCGCTTTCGTCGGCACGCCCGACGAAGTGTCGGTGCAGGTCGATGCCTGCATCGAAGCCTTCGGTCCCATCGAGCCGTCGATGCAGATCAACTTCGGCGGCTCGAAGGACGACGAGGCGCTCCGGACTGTAGAACTGCTCGCCGCGAAGGTGATGCCGCGGTTCAACTGACCCAGACCACGTCCTCGTAGCTCACCGGCCTGGACAGCAATCCCATCCGCTGCGCGAAGCGGTTCATGGACTCGACCGTCTGCGGCGAGATGGACGAGTCGAAGAACGGCAGGTCGCGGCGGATCAGCTCGGCGATCATGCCGGCCTCGGCGGGCGGGAACAGCTTCTTGCCGACCGCGGTGGCGCGGCTCGGATCTTCCTTCAGCATCTGCTGCGCCATCTGCACCGCCTTGATCGCGGCGCGGGCTGCGGCGGGATTGTCCCGGATGATTTTTTCAGAAGTTACAAGTGCGGGAAACGTGTAGCCCTTCATGAGCGGCGTGCCGTCGCGGCGCGCATCGAGCACCAGCGTGCCGTAGCCGCCCGTCACCGCAACCTCGGAGCCCATGCCGTTCGCCCAGAAGCCGTCGATCTGGTCCTCCTGCAGCGCCTTGGCGGCGAGCAGGCCGAATGAGGCCGTCATGCCGACGGTGAAGCCCGGCACCGGGCCGATCTTCACGTCGCGCTCCGGGTCGATACCGGCGACCTTGAGCATTTCCTTCAGGCCGTCGACCGGGCCTGGCGCGGCGCCGATCCGCTGGCCCTTCACGCAGGCGAGATCGCCCTTCTTCGCATTGAGCGACTTCTTCATCACCAGGAACCAGTACATGTGCTGCGCGAGCGCGCACAGCAGCTTGCCGCCCTGCCAGTCCTTGAACGCGTAGAGCACCGCGTGCGAAGCGCCGCCGACGAAGTCGAGCTTGCCGTCGCGCAGGTCCTCGTAGGTCTTGGTGACCGGATAGAGGAGCGAGAGCTCGGCATCGAAGCCCTGCTTCTCGAAGCAGCCGAGCTCCACCGCCGCGATCGCCGGGAAGTAGGAGGGCGAGATGAGGTCGGGAATCGCGACGCGCAGCTTCATTGCGGCTTCATTCCGGCCGCGGCGACCGCTTCTTTCCAGATCATCAGGTCTTCCTTGATCGCCTGCGCGAACCCCGCGGGCGTGCTGCACACCGGGTCGACGCCTATCTTCTCGAGGCGCCCGGCGAAGCCCGCGTCCTTGCAGCCGGCGCCGATCTCGCGCGCGATGCGCTCGATGATCTCGCGCGGCGTGGCCGCGGGCGCGACGTAGCCGTTCATGGTCAGCGTCTTGAAGCCGGGATAGCCCTGCTCGGCGACCGTCGGCACATTGGGCAGCTGCGGCGAGCGCGCGAGGCTCGACACGGCGAGGATCTTCAGCCGGCCGCCGGCGCCCGCGTGCGGGATGAGCTCGTTGAAGTTGCCGAAGTAGCAGGGCACGTGGCCGGCGACGACGTCGGCGACCGCCGGGCCGCCGCCTTTGTACATCACCGCCTCGCCCTTCAGGCCGGCGCGCGCGAGGAGCAGCGCCATGGTGAGATGGCCGACCGAGCCCTGGCCGGGGGAGGCGTAGCTGAGCTTGTCGGGGTTCGCCTTGCTCCAGGCGACGAAGTCCTTCAGGGTCGTCGACGGCACCTTGTCGTTGCAGCCGAGCGCGAAGGCGTTGGTGCCTACGATCGACACCGGCGCGAAGTCCTTCTGCGGGTCGTAGTTCACCTTCTGCACGTAGGGCACGATGGCGAGCTGCGGCGTCGAGGCGGAGAGCAGCGTGTAGCCGTCGGCTTCGGAGCGCGCGAGAGCCTCGGCGGCGATCGCGCCGCTCGCGCCCGGGCGGTTCTCCACCACGAATGCCTGGCCCAGGCGCTGGGTCAGCCACTCGGCGGTGATGCGCGCGACCGAGTCGGTCACGCCGCCCGGGGGGAAAGGCACCAGCACCTTGACCGGCTTTTGAGGCCAGGCCTGGGCGTGCGCCAGCATGGGGAGGGCGAGCAGGACGGGTAACAGTAGTTTCTTCATGGTGAAGCTCCCAGTATAAATAAGTACCGCCCGCCGGCCCTTTCCAGGGCGGCGGGCGTTCTCCTCATCTTGACTGCGTCAGTGGCCGTGCGCGGATTCTGTTTCGCCGCACAGGTTCGCGCCGCAGCGCCAGAACCGGCCGGCCAGCTCCTTGCTGCGCTCGGCGAGCGCGCCGGGCGTGGCGTACGGCGCCAGGATCTGGTCGACGGTCCAGGTCAGGCCGTTCTTCATGACCATCTCCACGTTCGCGGTGTTCGCCACGTCGGCCAGCGGGTCGTCGCGCAGGAAGACGAGGTCGGCGATCTTGCCTTCCTCGACCGAGCCGAGCTCGTGGTCGGCGTGCGTGTACCGCGCCGAGTTGATGGTCACCGACTGCAGCGCCTCGTGGTTCGTCACCCCGTAGGTGAAGGCGCGCAGCGCGACGTGCAGCGAGACCGCCGGCGCCTGCAGCGGGGTGTCCGTCCCGGTGGTCACCAGGCCGCCGCTGCGCATGATGGCGGCGGGCAGCACCACCGATTCGCGGATCGACTGGCGCTGCGCCTCGGTCGGCGGGTTGGCCGCGTTGTTGCGCAGGCCGTTGGCGTAGCTGAGCGGCATCAGCAGGCGGAAGCGCGGGTCTTCCACGAAGGCCGGGTCGTCGCCCAGGATCGCGTTGCCGCCGTGCGTCGTGGTCAGGTTGAAGCGGCCCTGGGTATAGAGCGCGAACACGTCCTGGTAGCTGTTGCCGCCGGCGGACTCCGCCCAGCTGTAGCCCATCCGCTCGGTCGCCGAAAGGTGCGTGGTCCCCGTGAGGCCGGTCTGGATGCCGGGCGAGAGGTAGTGGCTGCCGCTCGGGATGCCCATCTCCTCGGCCGCTTCGGCCGCCATCGCCATGATGCTGGAGGGCGCGCGCACGTAGGCCTTGATGTAGTCGACCTGCATGATCTTCGCCTTCTCCAGCTCGAGCGCCATCACCTTCTCGTCCTTGATCGCGCGATTCAGGCCGTAGAACACCCGCATGCCCTCGTACAGGCCGGCGACGAACAGGCGCGGCCCGACCATGCCGCCGGACTCGAGCGACTCGCGGCTGAGCTGGCTGGCGTAGGTGGTGCCGCCGACCGAGGTCACGTTGGTGATGCCGTACGAGAGGAACAGGCCCCACGACGACCCGGTGAAGTCCTTGACGCGCGGGTGCGTGTGCGAGTCCCACATGCCGGGCATGACGTAGAGGTCCGAGGCGTCGATGAAGCGGTCGTGCTTGCCGAGGTGCTGCGGGCGGCCCTTCTTCCAGCCGTGGCCGCGGTGCTGCGGGCGCACTTCGACGATCTTGTTGCGCTCGATCACGATCTCGACGTCGCGGCGGATGGTCGGGTGGATGCCGTCCCACAGGCCGCCGGCGTGGATCACCGTCTTGCCCTCGGGCATCGCCGCCTTCCAGGTCAGGTCGAACGGGATGTCGCGCCCGCGCCTGCCGTCCACCTGCACGGTCTTGAACTCGCCGTTGGAGACGTAGAGGATGGTGCGCGAGTCGCCGCCCCAGGAGGGCATGTCGGCGGCGTGCTTGGTGATCTGCACGGCGGGCCCGGTGGGCGCGCCTTTGATGGAGACCGGGATCACGTGCAGGGTGGAGTTCATGATGAACGCCATCCACCTGCCGTCGGGCGACCAGACCGGCCCGGATTCCGTGCGGTCGGCGATGCCTTCGGGCACCGGCGCCACGGCGTGGAACTGCGCCGCGCCGGTGGCCACGTCGACCGCGCGCATCAGGTTATAGCCCTCGCGGAAGCGGCTGTTTACGCGCAGGTGGTCCGCCAGCACGATGGTCTGGCCGTCCGGCGACCAGGTCGGCTTGCCGATGGGCGCCGGGCCGACCGGCGCGACGATGCGGCGCGGCGTGCCCGCAGCGAGGTCGAACACGCTGAGCGCGTTCGTGCTGTCGAGGTAGGCGACGCTGCGCTCGTCGGGCGAGACCGTCGGGTTCACCACGTCGGTGTCCGGGATGTTCGACACGCGCGTCACCTGCCGGCGCGCGACGTCGGCCACGTAGATGTCCGGCGAGCCGCCGCCGTGGCGGTCCGAGGCGAAGTAGACGCGCTTGCCGTCGGGCGACCAGGACGGATCCCAGTCGATGAACTTGTCGTTGGTCAGGCGCTGCGGCTTGCGGCCGATCTCCATCACCCACAGGTCGTTCAGCGCGATGAAGGCGATGCGCTTGCCGTCCGGGGACAGCGCGGGCGAGTAGATGCCGCGTACCGGGCGCTCGCCGCGGAAGTCGAAGCGGTGGTCCTTGTTGCGGCCGCTCGGCCGGTCGAGCTGCAGCGCCGCGCTGAAGGCGATGTCGCGCGGGTTGCTGCCGTCGGCGTTGCGGATGCGCGGCTTGCCGTCGGCGGTGTACAGGAACGTGCCGTCGGGCAGGAACCTTGCCGGGAACGGGAATACGTCTTCGGCCGTGGTGGTGACCTGCTGCGTGCCGAGCACCAGCTGGCGCGCATTGTTGTGGAACGCCACGCCCAGGCCGCTGGGCAGCCAGGAGGGCGCCTGCACGCTGCCGCTCGGCGCGGCGGCCATCTGCACGCGCACGCCGGCTGCATCGATGGCGTAGACGAAGCGGCCGTCAGCGTAGGCGATGCGCGAGCTGTCGGGCGACCAGGCCGGCGAGTGCTCGTTGGTCGTGAGAGCGGTGCGCTGCACGTAGGTGCCGGTGGCGACGTCGATGGTGAAGATGTCGTAGGAGCCGTTGCCGCTGCGGTCGGCGGAGAACGCGATGCGCGAGCCGTCGGGCGACCAGGCGGGCTCGCGGTGATCGTACGGGCCGCTGGTCAGCTGGCGCGCGCCGGAGCCGTCGGCCCGCACCGTCCAGATGTGATAGTTGCTGTCGTTGTAGTTCTGGTAGGCGATGCGCTGGCCGTCGGGCGACCAGCTCGGCCACGCAGCCTCGGCGAGCGTGCCGGTGATGCGCCGCGCTTCGCCGCCGCCCGCGGGCATCACCCACAAGCCGCCCTGCAGCGAGAGCACCAGCCGCGAACCGTCGGGCGAGGGCACGGCGTTCAGGTTGGTGCCTTCGGTGAGCGTGACGGTGACGCGCTTGCCGCGTCCGCCGCGATCGTCGTCGTGCCGGTCGCTGTCGTGCCTGCGCTCGTCGCGGTCGCGATCGTCGTGGTCGCGCCCTTTATCGGTGCCGCCGGCGAAACCGGCCGCTACCGCGCCCGTAATTAGTGCGAGAACCGCGATTGCCTGACGTACGCCGAGCTTCCCCATGGCTTCCCCGATGATTTGTTGGTGTGAATTCAGTAAAGCACACCCGGGACAAAGCGATAAGATGCTTATTGAAGCACCGCGGTAACCGGGGGTAACCATGCGCTTCAACCAGATTCGCGATTTCGTGTCGATCGTCGAGGCCGGCAGCATCCGCGCCGCCGCCCGCGCGCTCGGCGTTTCGCATCCTGCGATCACCAAGAGCCTGCGCCAGCTCGAGGAGGACCTCAGCGTGCAGCTGATCCGGCGCAGCACGCGCGGCGTGGAGCCGACGCAGTCCGGCCGCGCATTTCTTGCCCGCGCCCGGGCGATCCAGGCCGAGGTGCGCAAGGCGCACGAGGAACTGCGCGACCTGGCGGGCGAAGCGAGCGGCACGGTGAGCGTCGCGGTATCCCCGGCGGCGGCGGCCTTCCTCGCCCCCGAGGCGATCGCCGGATTCCTCAAGGCCTACCCGAAAACGCGGCTGCGCATCATCGAGGGCACGCCGCCGGCGCTCGCCCCGCTGCTGCGCGACCAGACGCTCGATTTCGCGTTGGGAAACAAGCCGGTGGACGCGGGACTGAAGTTCCGCGTGCTGCTGCGCGTGCCGATGGCGGTCGCGGCGCGGCGCGGCCATCCGCTGGCCGGCGCCCGCTCGCTGCGCGAACTCGCCGGCGCGCGCTGGATCGGCATCTACCCGCAGGGCGGCGGCAGCGTGGTCGAGCGCGCCTTCGCCGACGCGGCGCTGCCGTTTCCCGAGCATTACATCACCTGCGAGTCCCACATCTTCGGCTTCGAGCTGATGGCAAGGACCGACGCGCTGATGGCGCTGCCGGCGCAGCTGGTGCCCTCGATACCGGGCCGCCGCGTGGTCGAGGAGATCATGCTCGACCGGCCGCTGCCCTCGATGGTCCTCGGGCTGTGCACCCGCGCCGACACGCAGCTCAGTCCGCTCGCCACCGCCCTCGCGCGGGCGGTCGTCGAGGTCGCGCGCAAGCTGGAGCGCTCGAAGTAGGAAAGCCGCGCTGGATGCGCGCCGGCCGCGCGTAGTTATAATCGCCGCGCCATGCAACGCAAAAACATCCTGGTAGTCGGCGCGGGTCCGGTTGGCGGCGTCGCCGCGCTCGCCTGCGCGCGCTTCGGTCACACCGTGACGCTTCTCGAGGCGCAGCCGCGCATCGATGACATGCCGCGCGCCTCCACTACCCAGCCGCCGACGCTCGAGATCATCGCCGAGCTCGGCCTGATCGACGAGTACGTGCGCGTCGGGCTGGTGGCGCGCACCTTCGAGTTCTGGGACCGGCCGACGCGCCAGCGCATCGCGGAGTTCGATTTCGACCGCCTGCGCGGCGAGACGGACTTCCCATACGTGGTGCAGACCGAGCAGCACAAGCTCGCCAACATGGCGCTCGAGCGCCTGCGCGGCATGCCGAACGTCGAGGTCGTCATGGATTGCCCGGTCACCGGCGTCGAGCAGGACGGCGAGCAGGTGACGGTGCGCGCCGGGGAGCGCGAGTTCCGCGCCGACTACGTCATCGGCGCCGACGGCGGGCGCAGCACCGTGCGCAAGGGCCTGGGCATCGAGTTCGAGGGCTACACCTGGCCCGAGCGGTTCCTGGTGGTGACCACCAAGTTCGACTTCACGGCCGCGCTGGGCTGCTGCTCGCGCAACTACATGGCCGACCCCAAGGAGTGGACCAACCTCTTCAAAGTCGCCGGCGACGATCTGAAGGGACGCTGGCGCGCGGTGTTCAATACGCGCGAGGACGAGACCGACGAGGAAGCGCTCTCCGACGAGGCGGTGCGCGCGCGGCTCGCGCGCTGCCACGCGCCGACGGCGGACTGGGTCCACCTCAACCTGTACAACGTGCACCAGCGCGTCGCGAAGCACTTCCGCCGGGGCCGCGTGTTCCTGTGCGGCGACGCGGCGCACATCAACAACCCGATCGGCGGGCTCGGCCTGAACTCGGGCATCCACGAGGCGTGGGACCTGGCTGCGCTCCTCGACAAGGTCCTGCGCAAGGAAGCCGACGATGCGTCGCTCGACGCCTACGAGGCGCGCCGGCGGCCGCTGAACATCGAGTACGTCCAGGAACAGACCATCGCCAACAAGAAGCGGCTCGAGGAGCGCGAGCCGGCGCAGCGCGCCGCGCGCTTTGACGAGCTGCGCACGATCGCCGGCGATCCCGCGCGCCACAAGGCGTTCCTCATGCGCGCCTCCCTGCTGGAAAGCGCCCGCCGCTCCGAGCTGATCGCCCGCTAGCGCGGACCGGAATTCGGTTCACCCCCGGTAGTCGGGCGGTGTCCCTGGAGGTTTGCCCGGCGGCGGCGGGGGCGGCGGCGGAACGGTTGCGTTGCGCGGTGGCGCCGGGCTGTCGCTGTAGCGGCCGGCGACGGGGACCTTGTGTCCCTTCGCATACATGCACTGCGTATAGCCGAAGTCATAGCGCTGCTGCGCGTCCGCCGGCTGAGCGCTCGTACCACCCACCTGCGAGCTCGCGTACTGGCGGCACTCTGTGTCGTCGGCGCGGAACAAGTCGAAGGTCTTGCCGGTGCCGGGCAGAACCAACAGGCCCGGACCCAAGGGCGGCGGCGCCGATGCACAGCCCGCCAGGAAAAGAAGGAGGGTGAGCCGTTTCATCCGGGCGGCGGTACCGGGGAAACCTTCTGCCAGCCGGTCGGGCAGGTCTTCACGTACGGGTAATAAGCTTTTGATTGGTCGCAGTAATACCACCAGTCGGTCGAGGCGGGGGCGACCTCCTGCCGCTCGACATAGGTGGTCGGCGGCCTGGAGACGACGACCGGCGGCGGATAGTAGTAGTAAGGCGGGGGTGCGTAGTACCACGGCGCGCCCCAGCCGTAGACCGGGAAACCGAAGCCGATGCCCACGGAAACGCGGCCACGGCCATGGGCCGAGGCCGATTCGCTGAACGCCGCGCCGAGCGCGAGCGCAGCCAGCAGCATGGCGACTTTCCTCATGGATAGCAGGCTATACCCGCCGCCCGGCCAAATGGGTAACAGGTTGTTACAGGCTTTGGTAGAGTAGGGGTGATTTGTTTGGGGCCCAAACTAAATGCGCCGCAACATCCCGCTGCAGCTCAGTGTCAACGGCGAGGCCGCCGAGGCCTCGGTCGCTCCCTATAAGACTCTGCTCGAAGTGCTGCGCGAGGACTTCGCGCTCACCGGCACCAAGCACGGCTGCGAGCTCGGCGAGTGCGGCGCGTGCACGGTGCTGCTGGACGGCGAGCCCCAGCTTTCCTGCCTGGTACTCGCCCTCGAGTGCGAAGGGCGCGCGGTGCAGACCATCGAGGGGCTGGCGCGCGGGCCCGAGCTGCACCCGCTGCAGGCGGCGTTCGCCGACTTCGGCGGCTCGCAATGCGGCTACTGCACGCCCGGCGTGATCATGACGGCCAAGGCCCTGCTCGAGCGCAATGCGAGCCCCACGAAGGAAGAAATCAAGGAAGCCACGTCGGGCAACCTTTGCCGCTGCACCGGCTACAACCAGATCGTCGAGGCTGTGGAAGACGCTGCGGCTCAGCTGCGCAAGGAAACCCGATGAAGAAGAAACTCGACGTCATCGGGAAAGCGCGCCGCCGCGTCGACGCCCGCGCAAAAGTCACCGGCGCGCTGCGCTTCGCCGACGATCTTTCGCTGCCGCGCATGCTGCATGCCAAGCTCCTGCGCTCGCCGCACCCGCATGCCGTCATCCAGCAGATCGATATTGAGAAAGCGAAGCGGCATCCCGGCGTCCACCTGGTGCTGACGGGCAAGGACTTTCCGATCCCGTTCGGCATCATGCCCGTGTCGGTCGACGAGTTTCCGCTCGCGCCGGAGCGTGTGCGCTACGTCGGCGATCCGGTCGCGGCGGTGATCGCGAAGGACGAGCAGACGGCGACTGAAGCGCTCGATCTGATCGAAGTTCGATACCAGCTTCTCAAGCCGATATCCGGGCCGGAAGAGGGATTGAAAAACCCCGAGCCCCGCATCCACGACTACGGCGAGCAGGGCAACATCCACCGCAACCAGTCCTACGAGTTCGGCGATATCGAAGATTCCCTGAAGAACGCCGATCTTGTATTCGAGGATCTGTTCTTCTACGAAGGCAATACTCATCTGCCGATGGAGCAGCAGGCCTCGCTTGCCTTCCTCGACGGCGAGGGCAAGCTGCAGATCTCCTCCAGCACGCAGAACCCGCATTACCTGCACCGCCAGATCGCCCGCGTACTGCAGTACCCCGAGGCGAAGATCCGCGTCGTGGCGACGCCGAACGGCGGCGGCTTCGGCGGCAAGTGCGACCCCGGCGGCCACGAGTTCGTGGTGTGCAAGGCGGCGCTGGTGCTGGGCCGGCCGGTGAAGATCGGGCTCACGCGCGAGGAAGTGTTCTACGTCCATCGCGGCCGCCATCCGGTGCTGATGAAGATGAAGACCGGCGTGTCGAAGGACGGCAAGCTCGCCGGCATGCACCTGCAGACGCTGCTCGACGGCGGCGGCTACGGCTCGCACGGGCCGGCGAGCACGTTCTACACCGGCGTGCTGACGCCGGTGACCTACCACTATCCGCGGTTCAAGTTCGAGGCCTGCCGCGTGTTCACCAACAAGCCGGCCTGCGGCCCGAAGCGCGGGCACGGCACGCCGCAGCCGCGCTTCGGCCAGGAAGTGCAGTTGGACAAGATTGCGGAGAAGCTCGGCATGGATCCGGCGGAGCTGCGGCTGAAGAACCTGACGAAAGCCGATTCGCTCACCGCGAGCTGGCTGCATGTCGGCTCGACCCAGCTCGACGCATGCATCCGCAAGGTGGTGGAGCTTTCCGGCTGGAAGGAGCGGCGCGGGAAGCTGCCGCGCGGCCGCGGCCTGGGCCTCGCCTGCAGCACTTATATGTGCGGCGCGGGCGTGGCGATCTACTGGAACAAGATGCCGCACTCGGCGGTGCAGATCCTGCTCGACCGCTCCGGCTCGGTCATCGTCTATTGCGGCGCGACCGAGATCGGGCAGGGCTCCGACGACGTGCTGGCGGCGATCGTCGCCGAGACGCTGGGCGTGGACACGTCGGTCGTGCGCTGCGTCACCGGCGACACCGGCATCACGCCGGTCGACCTCGGCTCGTACTCGAGCCGCGTCACCATCATGGCGGGCAACGCCGCCGTGCAGGCGGCGGAGCGGTTGCGCTCGAGCATCGCGGCGGCCGTCTCGGAAACGCTGGGTACGCTGCCCGATCGCGTCGCGTTTTCGCAGGGCAAGGTCTACGCGGCGGAGGATCCGGGCCGCGTCATGTCGTTCGTCGAGGCGGTGGCGATCGCGGAAGCCGCGCTCGGCACGCTCTCGGCGGTAGGCTCCTACTCGCCGCCCAAGCCGCCGGGCAAGTACAAGGGCGCCGGCGTTGGGCCATCGCCCGCGTACAGCTTCAGCGCCTGCGTGGTGGAGACGGAAGTCGACGAGCGCACCGGCTGGATCCACGTGCCGAAGATCTGGATCGCGCACGACATCGGGCGCGCGCTCAATCCGACGCTCGCGCGCGGCCAGGTGATCGGCGGCGTGTACATGGGCCTGGGCGAGGCGCTGATGGAGGAGCAATCCTTCCGCCGGCTGCCGGAAAAGCTGTCGGGCGCGCTCGTGCACCGTGCGCCTTCGATGCTCGACTACAAGAGCCTCACCTCGCTCGACATGCCGGACGTGGAAGTCGCGCTGATCGAAGACCCGGATCCCAACTGCCCGTACGGCGCGAAGGAAGTCGGGCAGGGGCCGTTGCTGCCGGTGATGCCGGCGGTGGCGAACGCGATCTACAACGCCGTCGGCGTGCGGATCGATGAGATACCCATCACGCCCGACAAGGTGTTAAGAGCTTTGGAGCGAAAAGACAAACGAGTTGGCCCGGAAAGCTTCCCAGCTGTTCCCTACCCGGAGCCCACGTTCGTCCTCCCGCCCTGGGAAGAAGGCGACGGCAAGGAGACCAAGCGCAATGCTGCGGCTGCCGTGGTTTGAGCACCGCGCCCCGCGCTCGGTCGCGGAGGCGGCAAAGATCCTGGCTGGCGAGGGCCCGCGCGCCATGCTCATCGCCGGCGGCACCGACCTGCTGCCCAACATGAAGCGCCGGCATCAGGCGCCGGCGGTTCTGGTCTCGCTTCGGCAGATCAGTGAGCTCAGAAAGCTGAACGGGAGTTTCGGTGCGGGTTTGACGCTCAACGAAGTCGTTCGATCCGAAAAAACCCCGACCGCTCTACGTCAGGCAGCAGCGCAGGTAGCGACGCCGCCTCTGCGCAACATGGGCACGCTCGGCGGCAACCTCTGCCTCGACACGCGCTGCAACTACTACAACCAGTCCTATGAATGGCGCAAGGCGATCGACTTCTGCCTGAAGAAGGACGGCAAGATCTGCTGGGTCGCCACCGCCAGCAAGCGCTGCGTGGCTGTGTCTTCGACAGATACCGCTCCTGCTTTGATCGCTTTGAGTGCAGTGGTGAAACTAATAAGCGAAAAAAGTGAGCGAGAGATTCCCGTTGAAGCGCTCTACAACAACGACGGCATCGAGTACCTGTCGCGCAGGCCGGACGAGATCCTCACCGAGGTGCGCGTGCCGTCGGGCTGGAAGAGCACGTACTGGAAGCTGCGCCGTAGGGGCTCGTTCGACTTTCCGATACTCGGCGTGGGCGCCGCGCTGAAGTTCGACGGCGATGTCATCACGGAAGCGAGGCTCGCGCTGGGCGCGGTCGCCTCGCGCCCGTTCCTGGTCGAGAAGGCGGGCGAGTTCCTCAAGGGCAAGAAGCTCACCGACGAGGTCATCACCGAGGCCTCCGAGCTGGTCGCAAATCGCGCGAAGCCCATGGACAACACCGACATGGACCTCTACTGGCGCAAGGAAGTCACCGACGACTTCACCGGCTACGCGCTGCGCGAGCTGCGCGGGGACGACATGCGTGACGTGCGGCTGAAGACCGCACGCCAGGCCCTGGACGGCTAGCGGAACGAGTTCAGGCGGCGCGTTTGCGGGAGAACTCGAGGCGCAGCGCCTCGCCGAGGGCGGCGAGGCGGGGGTGCTCCGAGAGCAGCCGGCGGTACACGATCACGATCGGCGGCAGCGGGATCACCGGGTGCAGCGCGATCCGGCCGACGCGTCCCGCCGCGAGCGCGGACTTGACTCCCACCAGCGGGCAGGCGGCGATGCCCAGGCCCTCGGCGACAGTCTCAATTATGTTCGGCAGGAACGTCGCCTCGATAACGGGACGAGGCGGCTTGATACCCGCGTGCAGGAACGCTTCCTCGAGCGCGCGGCGGGTGAGCGACGGCTGCACGCCGAGGATCCAGCGCTCGCCGGCGAGGTCGGCGAGGCGCGCCCTGGTCTTCGCAAGCAGCGGGTGCTTCGGCGCCGCCACTACCGCGAGCTCCTCGGGGAACAGGCGCTCGTACATGAGCGAGGGGTTGTCGAGCGCCGGCACCATCTCCGGCGTGCACATGATGAGCAGCATGTCGAGGGCGCCCTCGGCGAGCCGCTCGAGCAGCGTGCCTGACCAGCCCTCCTCGAGATGCACATGCCCCACCTGGTTGGCGCGCGACAGCCGGCCGAGGATCTCGGGCAGGATCGAGGCGCCGAGGTAGGAGGTAATGCCGATGCGCGCCGAGATGTTCTCCCCCGAGTCGGCCTGGCGGATCTCCTCGGCCACCATGCCGAGCTCGGCCAGCAGCAGCTTCGCGCCGCGCGCCGCTGCGTGGCCCGCGGCGGTGGCGGTCACGCCCCGCACGCCGCGCTCGTAGAGGCGCGCGCCCACGATCGACTCGAGCTCCTTGAGCGCCTTGCTGACGGCGGGCTGCGTCATGTTGAGCAGCCGGGCGGCGCGCCGGATGCTGCCGCCGCGCTCCATTTCCGCGAGCAGCCGCAACTGGCCGAAGCGCAGCCGCGAGATGGCGGCGTCCTTCATGGGGGGTATTCCATCAGGTTGTCACACTGATGAAAAGATATCATTCCCGGCTCTAGCTGTCTCAAACTTATAGTTTCCCCGTCGTCCACAAAGAGGAGGGCTAGCCGATGCCGGTCAGTTCCACCAAGCTGGTTGCCATGTGGCGCGAGGTCCTGGCGCTGTCGAATCTCGCGCCGGGCGAGAGCGTGCTGATACTCACCTCGGCGAGCTCCAATCCGCTGCTGATCGACGCGGCCCTGCGCGCCGCGGCGGAGCTCGGCGGCAAGGTGCTGCGCCTGGACATCCCGGCGCTGTGGGACCCGGGCGAGGTGGGCACCGATCCGACGGCGGTCACCGGGCGCTCGCAGCTCGACGACAACCCGATGGCGCTGGCGGCGATGAAGGAGGCGGACCTGGTCATCGACCTGGTGTTCCTGCTCTTCACGCCGGCGCAGCGCGAGGTGCTGAAGTCGGGCACGCGCATGCTGCTCGCCTACGAGCCGCCGGAGATCCTGGCGCGCTGCATGCCGAGCCTTGAGGACCGCCGCCGTGTGCTCGCGGCGCGCGACACCTATCTCGCCGGCAAGGAGATCCGCATCACTTCGGCGGCGGGCACCGACCTGCGCGGCAAAATCGGCGACTACCCGATCACCGCGGAATACGGCTTCGTCGACGAGCCGGGCCGCTGGGACCACTGGCCGAGCGGCTTCGTCGCGCGCGTGCCGAACGACAACACGGCCAACGGCACGGTGGTGCTCGCGCCGGGCGACATCATCCTGCCGTTCAAGAACTACCTGCAGGCGCCGATCCGGCTGTCGATCGAGGACGGCATGATCGTGCGCATCGAGGGCGGCGTCGAAGCCGAGTTCCTCGAGCAGTACGTGCGCGACTTCGGCGAGGAGAACGCGCTCGCCGTTTCGCACCTGGGCTGGGGGTTGCAGCCCAAGGCGAAGTGGACCTCGCTCGGCCTGTACGACAAGCACGATACCGTCGGCATGGAGGCGCGCGCCTTCTACGGCAACTTCCTTTTCTCGACCGGCCCGAGCCTGCGGCGCAAGACGCGCTGCCACCTCGACATCCCGATGCGCAACTGCTCGTTCTCCATCGACGGCGTGCCGATGACGGCGAACGGCGACGTCATTCCCGAAAACCAGAAGGCCCCGTCATGACCCGACTCCTCGCAGCTCTCCTTGTCGCACTGCATGCATCAAGCGCCTTTTCGCAGTCGAGCTATCCGAACCGGCCCATCCGCCTGGTGGTGCCCAACGCCGCCGGCGGCGGGCTCGACATCGTGGCGCGCGTCGTCGGCGCGCGGCTGTCCGAGCAGCTCGGCCATCCGGTGATCGTCGACAACAAGCCCGGCGCGAGCACCATCATCGGCACCGACCTGGTGGCGAAGTCCGCGCCCGACGGCTACACCATCGGGCTGATCACCGATTCGCACTCGATCAACCCGAACTTCGTGCCGAAGATGCCGTTCGACTCGGTGAAGGACATCACGCCGATCGCCCAGCTCCTCGACGGCTATTACGCGCTGGCGGTGTGGCCCGGCCTCAACATCAAGACGCCCGCCGACCTCGTCGCCCTCGCGAAGACCAAGCCGCTGTCCTATGGCTCGGCCGGCAACGGCTCGCCGCACCACCTCACCTTCGAATGGTTCAAGACCATCACGAAGATGGACATCGTCCATGTGCCGTACAAGGGCGTCGGCCCGGCCGTCGGCGACACCATCGCCGGCCATGTGCAGGCGGTGTTCTCCGGCCTGCCGACCGCGCTGCCGCACGTGCCGACCGGCAAGCTCACGGTGCTCGCGGTGACCAGCCCGAAGCGGCTGTCCTTCGCGCCCAACCTCCCGACCATGGCCGAGTCCGGCTACCCGGAGTTCATCGCCGCGTTCTGGTACGGCATGATCGGGCCGGCCGGGATGCCGCGCGACATCGTGCTGCGCCTGAGCCGCGAGACGCAGCGCGCGCTCACCAGTCCCGAGGTGCGCGAGCGCTTCACGACGCTCGGCGTCGAGCCGGTGCTGAAGCAGACGCCGGAGGAGTTCGCCGCGTTCATGGCGAAGGACGCCGGCCGCTACACCAGCATCATCAAGACGAGCGGCGCCAAGGGTGATTGATCCGGCCTACGCCTCGATCGCCGAGCTGACCGCGGCGTTCCGCCGCAAGACGCTGTCGCCGGTCGAGCTGCTGCAGGCGCAGCTCGCGCGCGTGCATGAGCACAACCCGAAGGTGAACGCCTTCGCCTTCCTCGACGGCGATCGCGCGCTCGAGGCCGCGCGAGCCTCGGAAGCGCGCTGGGCGCGCGGCACCCCCGGCGGCCCGCTCGACGGCATCACGTTCAGCGTCAAGGACAACCTTCCCGTCGCCGGGTATCCCTCGCGGCGCGGCTCGCTGACCACCAGCGACGCGCCGATGAAGGAGACCGCACCGATCGCGGCGCGCTGCCTGGAAGCGGGCGCGGTCCTGGTCGGCACCACCACCATGCCGGAGTTCGCGATGGGCCCGGTCACGCTCAACGCGCTGACCGGCGTCACGCGCAACCCCTGGGACACCGGCACGCAGGCCGGCGGCTCGAGCGGAGGCGGAGCCGCGGCGGTGGCGGCGGGCTTCTGCACGCTGTCGGTCGCCTCGGACGCGGGCGGTTCGATCCGCATTCCCGCTTCGCTGTGCGGCGTCACCGGCTTCAAGCCGAGCGCCGGCCGGGTGCCGATCTATCCGCCCAGCGTGGCGGGCGGCCTGTCGTGCAACGGCCCGATCACGCTGCGCGTCGCCGATGCGGCGCTCGCGCTCAACCTCGCGACGCGCCCCGACGCGCGCGATCCGGCCGCGCTTCCGCCGGACGGCGTCGACTATGCCGCCGCGGCGCAAGGCGGCGTCAAGGGCTGGAAGGTCGCGCTCAGCATGACGCTGGGCTACGCGCGCAAAGTGCATCCGGAGGTCGTCGCGGCGGTGCGCCGCGCGGCCGATGCGCTCGCCGCGCTCGGCGCGGTGGTGGAGGAGCGCGATCCTGAAATCGAGGACCCGACCGACACCTACCTCACGCTGATGCGCGGCACGGTGCGTTACTCGTTGCGCGCCCTTACGGCCGCGCAACGGAAACTGCTGGCGCCGGGCGCGCGCGACATCCTGGAAGGGCCCGAAGTCTCGCTCGCCGACTACCTCGGCGCGCAGGAGCGTTCCCTCGCGCTCGCGCGCCGCATGCAGGCTTTCCACGCCGGCTACGACCTGCTTGTCACGCCCACCACGGCTTGGCCCGCTTTCCCGGCCGAGCGCAGCTACCCGGCGGAGTTCGAGGAGTTCCCGAACCGCCGCGCCTGGGTGCCGTTCGGAGCGCTTTTCAACCTGACGGGGCAGCCCGCGATCACCGTCCCGGCCGGCCTCACGGCGCAGGGACTGCCGATCGGGCTGCACATCGTCGGGCCGCGCGGAGCGGACGCGAAGGTCCTGCGCGCCGCCGCCGCCTATGAAGCCGCCGCGCCGCTGGCAGAGCGGCCCACCCTCGGGAGGAGAACAACATGAACAGCAAACCCCGCATCGCCGTCGCCGGCGGCGGACTCGGCGGCAGCCTGCTCGCCATCCTGCTGCAGCGAGCCGGCTACGAGTGCACCGTCTACGAGCAGGCCCCCGCCATGGCGCGCGTCGGCGCCGGCATCAACGTCGCGCCGAACTCGACGCGCATCTTCCGCGCGCTCGGCCTCGAGCCGCGCATGCGCCAGGCCGGCATCCAGGCGCGCCTCAAGTTCAGCCGCGAATGGGACAGCGGCAAGGAGCTCTTCACGGTGCCGGTGCCCGATCTGGTCGAGCGCTACGGCGCGCCGTTCTTCGCCTTCCACCGCGGCGACCTGCAGGAGATCCTCACCTCGGAGCTCAAGCCCGGCACGCTGCGCCTGGGCAAGCGCCTGGTCGGGCTCGAGCCGCGCGGCGAAGCGGTGCGCCTGGTTTTCGCCGACGGCACGAGCGCCGAGGCCGACATGGTGGCCGGCGCCGACGGCGTGCACTCGAAGGTGCGCTCGCTGATCCTCGGCATAACCGGCGCGGTCTACCATGGGCTCAGCGCCTACCGCGCGATCCTGCCGACCGCGGCGGTAGGCGACCTCAGGATCGACGACAACTGCAAGTGGTGGGCGCCCGACCGCTACTTCCTCAACTACTTCATGAGCGAGCGGCGCGACGAGCTCTACTGGATCACCGGCACGCCGGAGCCTTGGGGGCACGAGGACTTCGCGGTGCGGCCGGGCGACCTCGATGCGGTGCGCGAGGCGCACGCCGGCTTCCACCCGGAAGTGATGCGCATGATCGACGCCACCACCTCGTGCACGCGCTGGGCGATGCTCGAGCGCGAGCCGTTCCGCCCGTGGAGCGAGGGCGCGGTGGTGCTGCTCGGCGACGCCTGCCATCCGACCACGCCGCACATGGGACAGGGTGCCGGCATGGCTCTGGAGGACGCGGTGGTGCTGGCGCGCTCGCTGGAGGCCGCCAACCACGACCTGCGCCGCGCGTTCGCCATCTACGAGGAAGCGCGTTTCGAGCGCTGCTCGCACATCCAGCGCGAGTCGCACAAGAACGAATGGACGAAGACCGGCATGGACCATGGCTGGCTGTACGGCTACGACTGCATGACGGTGGCGCTGCCCGATCCCGCGAGGCATGAAGCCCGCGCCGTTTAGCTACTTCCGCGCACGCAGCGCGTCGGAGGCGGTCGCGCTCCTCGCTGCGGCCGGCGAGGACGCGCGCTTCCTCGCCGGCGGCCAGAGCCTGGTGCCGATGATGAACTTCCGCATCGCCAGGCCGGCGGCGCTGGTGGACCTGAACGGCTGCGCCGACCTTTCCTATGTCATTCTGGAAAAGAACAGGATCCGTATCGGCGCGATGACGCGCCAGCTCGTTGCGGAGAACGATCCTCTGGTGCGCGGGCACTGCCCGCTCCTGGCGCAAGCCCTGGCGCACGCCGGGCCGGCGACCGTGCGCAACCGCGCCACCGTCGGCGGCAGCCTGGCCAACGGCTACCCGCTCGCGCAGCTCCCGTGCGTCGCGGTCTGCCTCGACGCCGAGATGGTGCTGGAGGGGCCGCAGGGCGTTCGTACGGTGCCGGCGAGCCGGTTCTTCGTCTCGGCGATGGTGACCGACATCCGGCCGGGCGAGCTGCTGCGCGAGGCGGTGTTCCCGGCGAGCGGCCCGCGCGCGCGGCAGGCGTTCCGCGAGTCCGGCAACCACGCCGGCGGCGCGGCGCAGGCGGTCGTCTGCGTATCGAAGGACGCGGATCTGAGAATCGCGGCAGCGGGACTGCAGGACCTTCCGGTGCGTATCCCCGCCGATTTCAAGGCGGGGGGAAGCTACAACGAGGCGCTCGTCGCCGCGCTGCTCGAGGATGCTCTGCGCGCATGCAGATGAAGAGCGCCCGCATCGGCGATTCCGCCCCGCGCGTCGAGGACGAGCCGCTGCTGCGCGGCCGCGGCGTGTTCTTCGACGACCTGGACCCCGGGCCGGGCACGCTGCATGTGGCATTCGTGCGCAGCCCGCATGCGCATGCGCGTGTGCTTTCGGTCAATACCGCTGCGGCGATGACGCTCGAGGGCGTGGTCGCCGCGTACTCGGCGGCGGACTTCGCCGGCGAGATCAAGCCGATCGCGGCGGACTTCGCCGCGCCGGGGTTCAAGGTCACGCAGCGGCCGGTGCTGGCCGTCGAGCGCGTGCGCTTCGTCGGCGACACGCTCGCGATGGTGGTGGCGAAGGATCCCTACGTGGCGCTCGACGCGGCGGAGCTGGTCGAGTGCGACCTTGAGCCGCTGCCCGCGGTCGTCGACGCCGCGAAGAGCGACCAGGTGGTGTTCGAGGCCCGCTTCGAATCCGAGGGGTTCGAAAGCGTCCATCGAAAAAGCGAAATGCTCCTGCGTGAGAGCTTCTCCGCCGCGCGCATGGCCGCGGTGCCGATCGAGCCGCGCGGCTGCGCCGCCCGCTTCGACGCCGGCAAGCTGACCATGTGGAGCTCGACGCAGGTGCCGCACATGGTCATGACCTGCCTCGCCGAGCACCTCGGCCTCGCCGAGGCGGACATCCGCGTGATCGTGCCCGAGGTCGGCGGCGGCTTCGGCATGAAGGCGGCGGTGTACCCAGAGGAGCTGCTGGTGGCCGCGGCGGCGCGCCGCCTGGGCGCACCGGTGAAATGGACGCAGGACCGCTTCGACGATTTCCTCACCGGCACGCAGGCGCGCGAGCACACCTACGACGTGGAGGCCGGCTTCACGCGCGAAGGCGTGCTGACCAGCCTTTCGGCCGACATCACGGTCAACGTCGGCGCCTATGCGTCGCTGCCGTTCGGCTCGAGCCTCGAGGCGAACGGCGCGCCGCGCAACATGCCCGGGGCGTACCGGCTGCGCAACTTCCGCTACCGCACGCGCGGGGTGCAGACGAACACCTGTCCCACCGGCGCCTACCGCGGCGTCGCCGGGCCGCTCGCCTTTTTCGCCATGGAAGGCGTGCTCGACCGGATCGCCCGCAAGCTCGGGCTCGACGCCGCGGAAGTGCGCAGGCGCAACCTCGTCACCGAGTTCCCCTATCGCAACGTCCTCGGCCTGGACTACGCCGAGGGCTGCTTCCTGCCGGCGCTCGAGCGCGCGCTGGAGCTCGCCGGCTACGCCGGCCTGCGCAAGCGGCAGAAGGAGCACGACGGCAAGGACGGCCGCGCGTATGGCATCGGCGTCGTGGTCGCCACCGAGCAGACCGGCATGGGCTCGGCGCGCTACAAGGCGCGCGGCCTGCACCGGGTGCCGGGTTTCGAGGGCGCGACGGTCAAGCTCGAGACGGACGGCTCGGCGAGCGCGTTCATCAGCCAGGCGGCGGCCGGGCAGGGCCATGCCACGACCTTCGCGCAGATCGTTTCCGATTCGCTGGGCATCCCGCTCGCCCAGGTGCGCGTGGTGGAGGGCGACACCGGGCGCACGCCGTTCGGCACCGGCACCTTTGCCAGCCGCGGCATCGTCATCGCCGGCGGGGCGGTCGCCGCGGCGAGCGAGAGCGTGCGCCGGCAGGCCGCCGAGGTCGCCGCCGGGCGGCTCGAATGCGGCGCGGGCGACGTCGCCTTCCGCGACGGCTACGCCGAAGTGGTCGGCGTTCCGGCGATGAAGGTGAGCCTGCGCGACATCGCGGCCCAGAGCGGCGGCATCGCGGCGACCGAGCGCCACGACACGCCCGGTGCGACGATCGCGAGCATGGCGCACGTCGCGTCGGTCGTGGTCGACAAGCGGACCGGCTGCGTACAGGTGGAGCGCTACGTGGTAGTTCACGACTGCGGGCGCATGGTCAATCCGATGATCGTCGACGGCCAGATCCAGGGCGCGGTGGTGCAGGGCCTGGGCGAGGTGCTGATGGAGGCGCTCGCCTACGACGAACAGGGCCAGCCGACGGCGACCAGCCTGATGGACTACCAGCTGCCGCGCTGCGCGGACGCCATGCCGATCGTGATCGAGGCGCGCCACAGCGCGGAGGGCGCGGCGATCTTCAAAGGCGTCGGGGAGAGCGGCATCATGGCCGCCGTCCCCGCCATCGCGAACGCCGTCGGCGACGCGCTCGCCCGCGACGGCGTGAGCGTTACCAGCCTGCCGCTGACCGCCAAGGCAATCCACGGACTGCTATGGAATCGATCCGGCTGACGGTCAACGGCAAGGCCTGCGCCGGCGACGTCGAGCCGCGGCTGCTGCTCGCCGATTTCCTGCGCCATCGCGTCGGCCTCAAGGGCACGCACATCGGCTGCGAGCACGGCGTGTGCGGCGCGTGCACGGTTCGCATGAACGGCGAGACGGTGCGCAGCTGCCTCACCTTCGCGGTGCAGGCCGACGGCGGCACGGTCGAGACGGTGGAGTCCCTGGCCGGCGACGGCCCGCTCACCGCGCTGCAGGCCGCGTTCCACCGCTGCCATGCGCTGCAATGCGGCTACTGCACGCCGGGGTTCCTGATGGTGCTCACCGAGTTCCTGCAGCGCGTGCCGTCGCCGAGCGACGCGCAGATCGTGCAGGCGCTGAGCGGAAATCTTTGTCGCTGTACCGGATACGTCAACATGATCACGGCCGTGCGGGAAGCCGCAGCCGAAATTCGAAAGGAAGTGAAATGAGACTGGTACTGGGTTTGGCTTTGGCTGTTCTGGCTTCGTCGGCTTTTTCACAAGCGGCTTTTTCACAAGCATTTCCGTCCAAGCCCATCAGGGTAGTCGTCCCGTATGCCGCCGGCACCGGCCCCGACGTCTTCGTGCGCTATCTGTCCGAGCGCCTGTCGCGCAACTGGGGCCAGCAGATCGTGGTCGAGAACAAGACCGGCGCCAGCGGCTTCATCGCCATCGAGGGCCTGAAGAACGCGGTACCGGACGGCCACGAGCTGCTGATCGCGGCCAACGGCCACACCGCGATGAACCCGGCGCTGTACCGCAAGCTGCCCTACGACCCCGAGAAGGACATGGTGCCGGTGGCGCTGACCTACCGCACGCCGTTCTTCATCGCGGTTTCCGCCACCGGCCCCTATCAGAGCGTGCCGGCGCTGATCGCGGCGGCAAAGGCCAAGCCGGGCGATGTGGCCTACGCCTCGCCCTACATCGGCAGCCCCTCCCACCTCGGTACCGCGGCGTTCGAGCTCCTGTCGGGGACGAAGATGCTGCATGTGGTGTTCCGCGACCAGAACATGGCTTTCGTCTCGATCGCCGGCGGCGAGCTGGGCTGGATGCTCTCCACCCATGCCTCGGCGGTGCCGATGATGAAGGCGGGGCGCATCAAGCTGCTCGCCATCGCGACGGGCACGCGCTATCCGAGCTATCCGGACATCCCGACGGTGGCGGAGGCCGGCGGCCCGGCCGGGCTCGAGGTGGAAGGCTGGATCGCGTTCTTCGGCCCGCGCGGCATTCCGGCCGAGGTGATCCGCAAGATCAACACCGATGTGAACGTGCACCTGCGCTCACCCGAGGTGATCGCGTACATGCGCAACGGCGGCTGGGAGCCCTCGCCGATGACCCCGGACCAGCTCGCCGAGCTGATCCGCAAGGACACCAAGCGCTACGCCGAGCTGGTGCAGCGCACCGGCGCGCGGATCGACTAGCGTGAACAAGCTCGACTTCGACCCGGCGAAGATGGAGCGCATCCGGGTCTACAAGATCATCGCCGGCTCGGTGCTGCCGCGGCCGATCGGCCTCATCTCCACCGCGACCCCGGGCGGAAGGTATAACCTCGCGCCGTTCAGCTTCTTCAACGCGCTGTCCTCCGATCCGCCGTACGTCGCCGTCTCGATCAGCACGCACATTCCGGACGGCCGGCCGAAGGACACGCTGCGCAACATCCTGGACACCGGGGAGTTCGTCGCCAACCTGGTGAGCGAGGACATCGTGAAGGCGCAGGACGCCTGCGCGCACGACTTTCCGCCGGAGGTGGACGAGTTCGAGGTCTCCGGCCTGACGCCGGCGCCGTCGGTGCGGGTCAGGCCGCCCGCCGTGCTCGAGTCGCGCGTCAACCTCGAGTGCCGCCTGTTCCAGGCGATCCCGCTGCCCAAGAGCAGCTATACGCTGGTGCTGGGCGAGGTGATCCACATGCGCGTGGCGGAGGAAGTG
>Ga0193752_1000262_pt1 | contig 57477 bp, 44 predicted proteins | sample H1c1metaG_FD_144924 | JGI IMG/M metagenome (GOLD analysis project Ga0193752, IMG submission 144924) | Soil microbial communities from a riparian zone of the East river system, Colorado, United States - H1c1 | ecosystem: Environmental > Terrestrial > Soil > Riparian zone | place: USA: East River...
ATTTGTTGATGTGCCCGAACTTTCTTCAAGACCGAAAGGTTCAAAATAAGGATTACCATCAAGTTTGTGCTTTGTTTCATCATACTCGATGTTACTGTTCTTAACATTCCTGATCGTTAGCCCCAGGCCTGCATAAGGCTCTAAAACAAGCCTGCCTTTGGATGCCTGAAAACCGAAGATAAAATTTACTCCCTTTGCAATAATTTTTGCACCAAAGTTATCTATATATCTGTTTATACTGTCGTTAACAGGATGATAGCTGATAGATTTTGTAGCCTGGTTTTGATTGTAAAAAAACTGGAGCCCTACATAGATCTCTTCACGCTTTGCTGCTGTTCTTCGTTTTATAAGTTTTGGCAAATAAACCCTGCCTTCGATATTTGCTTTAAATCCCTTGGGTTTAAAAAAAATAGTATCTGGCCTGTTAAGGCTATAAACTTGTAACCCTAAGTCGGCATTAACGCTTACCCAGGGATTTATTTTTCTTTCTGCAGCAAATTGCACAGTTGGAAACGAAAAAAAATCAATAAGCTTTGCTGCATTTAATTTTAAAGCCCAGTTTCTGTTATCTGCTTCCTGCGCATACAAACTGGTTGGTAAACTTAGGATTAAAATGACTGTTGCCATTTTCATTCTCATAAGGTTCAGTATTTCTATAAAGTTATGCAAATTCAGCAGCCATTTTCTACCTGCACCTGATTTTGTTTTAAAATAAAAGCAACCCTCGGCATTTTATTACCGATTTGGCTCTGTGAAAATGTACACATGAAAAAAGAGCTGAACCCAATTGGTTATTCCACCATCTCTAAATTAAAATTAATAAGTGATGCCGATACCATAAGCCAATCGGCACCCTACTTTCATATTCAGCATGAATTCAACGAACTGATAAATATTGGTTCAATTACCACCCCTTTCCAGACACAGCCTCTGGACAATAAATTCAACCGGGCCTTGAAACGCAGCATGGACATCATTATTTCCCTGTTGTTCATTGTCTTTATCTTTTCCTGGTTGTGCCCCATCATCTCTATTTTAATAAAACTAAATTCACCGGGGCCTGTTTTTTTTCTACAGAAAAGAAATAAACGAAACGGCGAATTATTTACCTGTATCAAATTCAGATCAATGCACATGAATGCCGATGCAGACATTTTACCGGCAAGAAAAAATGATGCCCGTATAACCAGGGTGGGTTGGCTTTTACGGAATAGTTACCTGGATGAGCTGCCGCAATTCTTAAATGTCTTATGGGGGGATATGTCTGTCATTGGTCCAAGGCCGCACATGGTAAGCGACAACCTGAAATTTGATGACCTCATTAAAAATTACAATTACCGCCACAAGGTAAAACCCGGCATTACAGGACTGGCACAGGTTTTAGGATATGTTGGCGCTGTTGAAGATGTTCAGAAAATGAGCGCCCGGATCAATATGGATATATTTTATGCAAGGCACTGGTCGCCCAAATTTGATATCGTAATTTTTTTCCGAACCGTTTGCAAAACCTTAGGAATATAAACCCTCAGCTTAAAAAGATCAGCTCTAGGTGAAGAACATATTGAAGAACATACTGGCGATCCTTGAGAAAAGGGAAAAGAAACAATTTTTCAGTTTAATGCTGTTGGATATTGTCGTAAGTATATTCGATATTCTTTTCCTTGCTTTTTTATTGGTTATCGTGCAATTCTATATTCAGCCTGGTTCAGCAGGCAAATTATTTTTTTTACCCGACTGGCTTTCAGATCGTAGTTCAGTATTATTAATTGCAGTTTTCCTGCTGCTATTTTGCATAAAGAACTGGTTTGGGTATGTCGTTTCCCGTGCAAACTTTAGACTCATTGATAAAGTAGCCATTCGTATATCACGTACTAATTTATCCAATTACCAGCAGGCTGCATTCAGTGAGTTTGTGCATAGAGATTCATCAGAACATATCCGGAATATCTGTTTTCGTCCATTTGAATTTTCGCAATATATGCTTTCAGGTTTTCAGCAGATCATTACACAACTGGCGCTTATATTTCTTACCATTATTGCCATCATTTTATTTAATGTCAAATTATTTCTGTTGTTGCTTTTGCTGCTGCTACCGCCGGTTATTATTGTATCCTGGCTTATAAAAAAACGCATTGCGAATACTAAAAAAAGTATCCAGGAAAATAATGAGTTGTCCATCAAGTATGTACTGGATGCATTAAAGGGTTATGTTGAAAGCAATATTTACAACCGCAATGGTTTTTTCCAAAGCCGCTTTATTACAGCAAGAAAAAAATTCAGTAAAGCTGTTTTCGATTCACTTGCCCTGCAAAGCCTGCCCGGTCGCATCATTGAGATATTTGCTGTACTTGGTTTATTTATTTTAATTGTAATTGCAACCTGGAGCGGTAATACTGACGGGAGTATGCTGATAACGATCGGCGCTTTTATGGCTGCTGCGTATAAGATCATCCCGGGTATTGTGAAAGTGATAAATGTTAGCGGGCAAATAAAAGCTTACGAATCTTCACTGGAGTATCTTGAAGAAAATAAAGAAGAAAAAACAAAGCCGGTTGTTGATACACTTGCTGAGGGACTTACATCCATAGAATTAAAAAATGTCAGTTTTAAATACAATGAGCTGCCGGTATTGCAGCATTTTTCAATGACAATAAATAAAGGTGATTTTATCGGCATTACCGGTGAATCGGGCAAAGGCAAAACCACGTTGCTGAATTTATTGCTGGGTTTTTTACCGGCATCGGGTGGTGATATCTGTTTTAATAATGAATTGGTTAATAGTGAAGGAATAAAAAGATATTGGCCGCAGATCGCTTATGTAAGGCAACAGCAGTTTTTTATTCATGATACCCTGTTAAAAAATATCACTTTAGAAGAAGATCATCATGATGCAAGGCAGTTGCACACTGCCCTGGAGACATCAGGATTGAAAAACCTGGTTGCAACATTCCCCGAAGGGCTTGAAAAAATGATCACTGAAAACGGAAAGAATATAAGTGGTGGGCAGCAGCAACGCATTGCTATTGCCAGGTCTCTTTACAAAAAGGCAGATCTCATTTTGCTGGATGAGCCTTTTAATGAACTGGATGAAGAAGCTACGATATCAATGCTGGAACATTTCAAGGAACTGGCTAGCAAAGGCAGATCTGTTGTAATGATAACACACGATAAAAAAAGCCTCTCTTACTGTAATAAGATCATTTCGCTGAATGAATGATGAAAGCAAAACATTAGTAATTCTTACACCCGGCTTTCCCGAATCGGAGGCCGATAGTACCTGCCTGCCCATGCAGCAAAATTTTATTAAGGCATTAAAAGAAAACTATCCGCAGCTGAAGATCATCATAATCAGTTTTCATCATCCTTCTCATAAAAATACCTACGAATGGTTTGGCATACCGGTGATCAGTCTTGGTGGAAAAAACAAAGGAGGCATGGTCACTTTCATTTTAAGATACAACGTAAATGCAGCCTTAAACAAAATACACAGTAAGACGAAGATCAGTATCATCCTTAGTTTCTGGTATGGCGAATGTGCTTTAGCCGGCCATCGGTTTGCGCAGCAACATCATACCAGGCACTTTTGCTGGTTACTGGGACAGGATGCACGGAGAGGAAATAAATATCCAAGACTTGCAAAGCTTAAAGCAAATGAACTGATCGCACTCTCAGGTTTTTTACAGGATGAATTTGAAAGAAATTACCGGATAAAGCCTTTGTATGTAATTACGCCGGGAGTGAACAATGAGTTTAATGATGATGCTGTAACCAGGCGAGATACTGATATCCTTGGTGTAGGCTCATTGATCCCGCTGAAGCAATTTGATATTTTTTTGAAGCTAGTTTTCGAAATAAAAAAACAAATGCCCGCTGTGAAAGCAGTGCTTGTTGGTGACGGCCCCGTAAAAGAAAAACTGCAGGATCTTATTACAGAATATGATCTGCAGCAAAACCTCGTGCTAACCGGTCAGCTTCCTTATGATGATGTTTTAAAAATGATGAGAAGATCAAAACTACTGTTACATCCATCATCTTACGAAGGATTTTCCGGGGTTTGCCAGGAGGCTTTATCTGCAGGCGCACATGTAGTGAGCTTTTGCAGGGCCATGAAATATGAAATTGAGAACTGGCATATTGTAACCGGTAAGGAAGAGATGAAAAACAAAGCTATCTCCATTTTACAAAACACAGATGAATATCATCCATCCAAATTTACATTTTCAATAAACGATACTGCGAAAGCATTTGCCAGGCTTATTTAGCAGCGGTTCTCTCAATCAACTTCAAAGCTTTTTCAAAAACAAATTCCGGGGTATACCGGGTAAGACAACGGGTATCTTCATAGATACAGGTTTCCCGTAAACAATTGCCGCAAGGCAGGTCTCCTGAATGTAATAAAAGGGTGTGATCACCTAATGGCGTGGGCCTGTAATTTTTTGTAGAACCAAACATAGCCAGCGTAGGAATGCCCGATACCCATGCCATGTGCATTAATCCTGAATCTTCAGACAAAACAAATTTTATTTTTTGAATAAGGGCAAAAGCCTGAACCGGTGTTGTTTTGTTAACAAGGTCAATTAGTTTATTCCCGAAAACTTTTTTTAATGACAGCGTTTTTTCAGCAATAGTATGCACACCAATGGCCAGGAATTGTGTGTTGGAAAAACGGCCAAGCCATAAGTTGGCAAACTCAATATAATTTTCAATTGGCCAGTTACGGGTAATAAAAGCACCTGCAGGATTTAGCAAAACCAGGTCGCTTGATCCGTCCCAGCCATTCTCTTTCAGTATTTCTCCAAACTCATCTTCATGCTTAAATTTAAACCCAGTGTCATCGGCAAGACTTTTATACAGGCCAATCGCTTCAATTGTAAGCCTGGTGCTTTCTCCGGCAGCAATATGAGAAAAACGATCAAACACAGACCATGCTTTAGGCAAGGTTGCCTGTCGCACAATACGGCTTATAATATTATGCTGCAGATCGATCACCACATCATATCGCCGCAGCATCAATACCGGCAAAAGCAAGCCGGTGTAAAACAATTGTTTCTTCAGGTTCCTTCCACCACCAATGGAATATACCTTATCAAACAAACAGATATTCTTTGGAATACTTTCTACTTCTTCCCTTGTAAGCAGGTCCAGCTTTGAATCTGCTGGCAACATTTTTTTTAAGTGTTGCAGGTAAGGAAGTGTGATCACCAGGTCTCCCATAGCCTGCAGCCGTATAGCAAGCACCCTGCGTGGCATGGTATTTTTTTTCCACGGCTTTGCCGGAATATCAGGGATTATAGATATCGTACCAGGGGTTGCTGTCATTTACCTTTTATCTTTTAAAACTACTGAACATTGACTTCACTGTTTTTTTAAACGGAACAATACTGAACGGTTTGTATCTCCATGCCCGGGAAAAATTTTGAATTGCTTTTCTCTTTTCCCCATGTTTCAAACAATCTTCGCCATAATTAATATAGAGTTTAAAAAATGCAGTTCGTGTTATTTCAGCATCAGTAGTTGCTGCATACGATTGGATAGCGTTAATACCTTTATCATAATTCTTCTTCCAGTTTAAATTGCTGTAGTTAGTATCATGAATACGGCGAAAAAAAAGCGGCTTATACAATATCAGGCCTTGAAAATTTTTGGCAAGGCGAAGAATAAAATCAATATCGTTATCTGTTTCTTTAAAAGGAGCCAAAGCAGCCATGCATTCTTTACGGAACATCAGTGCCTGCAAATAAACAGCAAGCTCCGACCGGAAAAATGAAGGGAACAGATCGCCATGTTTCATTCCTTCTTTTTGCCTGTAAAAAAAATCCCCGGGCACCCCTGGTTGTATAAAATTATAGCCGCCGGTAAGGCAGAAACCTGCATCCTTATTTTGCTCCAGCGCCGATACCTGTTCTTCCAGTTTGGTAACAGCCCATAAGTCATCCGAATCAATAAAAGCGATGAATGCCGCCGATGCTTTTTCAATCCCAACCTTCCTTACCTTGCTGATAATACCTGACCGTAATATGCTGTAACATGTGACCCTTTCGTCTTTTAATTGTTCAATTATTTCCTGCGTACCATCATCCGAACCATCATCAATAATGATCAGTTCCCAGTTTTTAAAAGTCTGGTTTCGGATGCTATCTACAGTCTCAGATATAAATGCTGCCGAGTTGTAAGTGGGCATTACAATGCTTACTGCCGGAAAAAATTTGCCTGTATCGATCATTATATCCTTTAAAAACGGGTTTTAATGCCAAAAGGCTGCCCGGTCAATAGATTTGCAGCTTATTTTAAAGGATTTTCAAGCAACTGTTTACGTATAAAATGCGATTAAAGAGATGTGCATCAACATGTAAAATATGAATAGAGTCCTGCTCTTTAATCCACGAAGTGCAAAATATAAGCCGAGGATACCCAATTCGATCCTCAGCATTGCATCTTCTATTGAAGGGTTGTATGATTATGTTATTGTTGATGGCAATATGGAAACCGATCCATGGGAGAAAATTCATCAATACCTCTTAAGGGGTAGCTTTGGTTATTTTGGCTGCACCAGTATGCCGGGGCCGCAACTCAAACAAGCCATCCCTGTCTCTCAAAATATCCGTGCATTATTTCCTGAGATAAGGATCATATGGGGAGGTTATTTTCCTTCCAATCAATCAAAAGTTGTACTTAACTCCGGCTATGTTGATTTTGTGATAAACGGGCCTGGTGAAAAAACCTTCCCTGCATTATTGAATGCATTGGAAAAGAATAAACCTTATGAATTAATTCATAATCTTATTTACCGGTCAGGCGATAAGATCATTAAAACAGTAAAGGATGAATTATATGATCCCGATGAATTACCAGCACTCCCATATGAAAAGCTGAATGATTTTTACCCTCTTAGAAAATACCTCGGTAAAACATACCTGGGCACCAAAACAATTGCCTACCACAGCAGTATGGGGTGTCCGTTCAAATGTTCATTCTGTGCGGTAGTTCCTATTTACAATGCAAGATGGAGAGGCAAATCAGCTCAACTGATCTACAGCGACATCAAATACCTGAAAGAAAATTACGGAGGTAATGCTATTGAATTTCACGACAACAATTTTTTTGTTTCCGAAAAAAGAACAGTGGAATTCTCTAAACTGATAAAACCCGAAAAGATGATCTGGTGGGGCGAAGGCAGGATCGATACCATTGACAAGTATTCAGATGAATCGCTGGCGCTGATGAGGGAGAGCGGTTGCAAGATGATCTTTTTTGGTGCAGAAACAGGGAATGATGAAATTTTAAAAAAGATGGATAAGGGTGGTACACAAACAGCCGCCGAGATCAGGTCGTTTGCAGCAAGGATAGGTAGATTTGACATCATACCTGAATATTCTTTTGTGCTGGGCACACCGGCCGATACTCCTGAACAGGCTATGAAACAGATCGACCAGGATATTGCTTTCATTAAAGAAATAAAAGAGATCAATCCCAGAACTGAGATCATCATTTATGTGTACAGCCCGGTACCAACCGAGGGCAGTGATATGTATGATAAGGTTTTGAAAAGCGGTTTTCATTTTCCGGAGAAACTGGAAGACTGGATAAGCCCCCAATGGGAAAATTTTGACCTGCGTAAAAATCCGTTAACGCCCTGGCTTACTGCAGAGATGATCAATAAGATAAAAGATTTTGAAACAGTGCTGAATGGCTACTACCCAACTACATCAGATATCAGGCTGACGAATTTAAAAAGAAAAGTGTTGCGGAACATCGCATCCCTTCGCTATAAAACCGGTATATATAAAAAGCCCTATGAGCTAAAAGCTTTGCAGATACTATGGAAATACCGTCAGCCTGAAATTGAAGGATTTTAAATCAAGATATTGAACACAGTTATCAAACATATCGTGGCTAAAACCTACAGGCCCTTGTTGGTAAAATATCTTTCCAGGACAAGGATGTACCGGTATAAAGATCTGTTATTGGAAATTCCACCGGAAGTATTTCACCCGGGATTTTTCTTCAGCACCCAACTGTTGCTGCAATATATAAACAAACTACCCCTGCAAAAAAAGGGATTCATGGAACTTGGTTGTGGCAGCGGGCTCATTTCTATGGTAGCAGCACAAAAAGGAGCAGTTGTTACGGCCACAGATATTAATCCTGTGGCGGCGGAATTTCTTGCAAAGAATTGCCTGGTCAATAATTTAGAACTGCAGATCATCCAGTCAGATCTTTTTAATGATATGCCCGTAAAGCAGTATGACATCATCGCCATTAACCCGCCGTATTATAAAAAAGATCCTGTAACCTTTCGTGATCATGCCTGGTTTTGCGGAGAACGTGGAGAATATTTTTCAAGATTATTTGAATCGATGCACCAGTATATACATGCAGATACTGAAATATTGATGGTACTATTTGATGGTTGTGATATGAAAATGATCAATGGTTTTGCAGCAGAAAATAATTTTGTGCTTACATGTATCCATAGCAAACAAAATATACTGGAGAAAAATTTTATTTATACAATTGAAAAGTCAGGATGAGTAATACCGATACCTTAAATATTGTTAATGAATTTGATCAGTTATACTTTCGCCTCAGGCGAAAGGAAGGGCGTATCTACACGGATGAAGAGGTAGCAATTCTTCCTTTCATACATACTAGGCACAGCCATTACACGGAATGGAACACCAGGAAACATTCGCAAAAAGCATTGATAAGTTATCTAAGGCATAAAAATACATTTACCAATATTTTGGAAGTTGGTTGTGGAAACGGGTGGCTATCTTCCCGGGTAGCAAAAGCAATTGATGCTGAAGTAACAGGGCTTGATATAAACACTTATGAACTGGAACAGGCAAAGAGGGTATTTAACAATATTCCCAATCTCAATTTCATTAACGGTTCCCTCCAAAATGACGATCTGAAAGAGGAAAAATTTGACATGATCCTTTTTGCAGCATCTATACAATATTTCCCATCGCTCAGGCAGATCATAGAGATTGCTATTGAACATTTAACCTTGCAGGGCGAAGTGCACATTATGGATTCACCTTTCTATCAAACAGAGGAAACTGTAGCAGCAAGGCAAAGAACCATCGAATATTACAAAACGATCGGGTTTGCTGCAATGGCTGATCATTACTACCATCACAATCTTTCTGAACTGGAAGATTTTCGCTACAAAATTTTACATCACCCCAATTCCTGGAAGAATAAATTATCTATTAAAAAAAATCCATTCTACTGGATCAGTATAAAAAACCGCTACCAATAATATGTTGCTGCAATCTCCATATCAAACTTTTAAGAGGTATCGTAGCCTGCAAACACATAAGTTAAGCACTTTGCCCATTGTGATATTGATGCCACACAGCGCCTGCAACTGCCGTTGCGTAATGTGCGATATCTGGAAAGGAAATAACAACCTGAAGCAACTTACTGCAGATGATATACAGGCATTGATGGCAACATTAAAAAATCTTGGAACACGGCAGGTGCTGATGTCGGGGGGAGAAGCTTTATTGAACCCGAATTTTTTCAGGTTTTGTGAAATATTAAAAAAAGAAAGGATCAGGATCACGTTGTTGTCAACAGGATTAACCCTGAAAAAAAATGCTGAAGCTCTGGTTAAGTGGGTTGATGATATCATTGTTTCACTGGATGGAGATGAAGACACACATGACCGCATTCGCAATATCCCCGGTGCTTTTAATAAAATGGCTGAAGGCATTAGCGCAATAAAAGCATTGAAACCCGATCTTAAAATTAGTTGTAGAACAGTAATACATCGCCTTAACTATACTACCTGGCCGAAGATCATTGACAGTGCAAAAAGCCTTGGCCTTGACCTGGTAAGTTTTTTACCAGCCGATGTGAGCAGTCATGCATTTAACCGTCAGCAGGCATGGGATGAGCCGCGGCAACATGAAATTCTTTTATCAGAAAAAGATCTTGCTGAATTAAAAATGATCATGAACGATTTGTTCACCAATTACAAAAAAGACTTTGAGAACAGGTTTATTGCAGAAAGCCCGGAAAAGATCCGCAACATTTATTTTTATTATGCAGCTTATTACGGCTACAATCCCTTTCCGTACAAAAAATGTAATGCTCCCTGGGTTTCTACCGTAATTGAAGCAGATGGAACGGTACGGCCCTGTTTTTTTCATGAAGCTCATGGAAATATAAAAACCGGATCACTTAATGATATTATCAATAGTGAAACTGCTATAGATTTCCGGCGAAACCTGGACATGGCAAAGAATGAAACCTGTATGAAATGTGTATGTTACCTGAATTTAAAACCAAACGTTACTATTTGAACTTTTGTATTCAGGAGTTCTATCCATAATGAAAAAGAATTCTAAATACTGGACCTTTTATGTTTATGCGGCACTCATGCTGTTAATAAGCATATACTCTTTTAAAAAGGCAGAATATAATTGGGATATGCTACCCTACATGGCAGTCATACTACAGTATGATGGAAATAATGACATTGAAAAAATACACAGCGAAGTTTATACAATAGCGAAGCATTCAGTTCCTGAACAGGTTTTCAGCAAATTGATCGACTCAGGTTCTACATATAGGAAATCTGTTTTTACTAGCCCGGTAGCATTCAGTCAGCAGCTTCCATTTTATGTGGTAAAGCCATTGTATACAAGGCTTTGCTATCTTTTTTACAAATGTGGCATATCATTACCTAAAGCAACAGCGCTTCCCTCCGTTATTTCATTTTTTCTTATCTCTTTGCTTGTATATTCCTGGATCGGGAAATATCTTCCTCAAATCCCTCTATTTATTTTCAGTACACTCTTAATGTTATGCCCATTTATGCTGGAGGCTGCTAAATTATCCACGCCCGATCTGTTTTCAGCATTACTTTTAATAACAGGCATTTACAGTTATGTTGAAATGAGAACACAAGGTCTGTCTGCTTTGTTTTTATTATTAGCAATACTTGCCCGGCTTGATAATGTTATTCCGGTTGTGTTGATATCATCGGCAATTTTTTATATTGAAAACCGAAACATACCGGCCTGGAAATATATTTTATTCAATGTTGCAGTTATTGCCAGTTATTTTTTCGTCTCATGGCAGGCAAGCCGCTTTGGCTGGGGCTTTTTTTATTATCCCGATTTTGCAACACATCTTAACCCATATTATGACGTTCAAAAACCATTTAGCCTGTCAGGATATTTTAGCCTCGTTAGATCACAGTTGATGACAGGGTTTTATTACTCCTCACTGATGATCTTTGTGTTTTTAGGTTGTCTCTTACCATGGTTTTCAAAAATGAATGCAAAAAATATTTCAGCTGAAACTTTTTTTTCTATTGCTTTTTTAGCAACGATCATCATTCGCTTCATTTTACAACCGGTAATAGCTGACAGATTTTATGTAGCATATTATATAGTTATTTCAGTTTTCGTTTTAAAAAAATACGCTTGGGTTCGTGAAGGTACAAACCAGTATATGGCAATAAAAGCTCAATAAAGTAATAGAGTACAAATGTGTCCCGAAAGCTTTCGCGGATAAACTGTGCCAATGAAGTTGAACAATGAACAAATGACGATAACAAAAAAATGAAAAAAATATTTTTTACGCATTCCTATTTTCTTCGTTTTGACCCCAAGCAATGGGCCACAGGCCAGCCCTATGCCCCACTCGGAACTTTATATGCTGCAGCTCTAACACGGGAACAAGGTTACGAAGTAAGCTTTTTTGACGCCATGTTTGCCCGTCAGCCTGAGGAAGTGATCCCGCAACTTGAAAAAACCAGCCCCGATTTTTTTGTGATCTACGATGACGGGTTTAATTACCTCACCAAGATGTGCCTCACCAACATGCGTGAAGCCGCTTTTAAAATGATACAGTTTGCAAAAGAGAGAGGCTGTACGGTAATTGTTTCCAGCTCGGACAGTACCGACCGGTTTGAGATGTATTTAAATGCAGGTGCCGATTTTATTTTGCTGGGCGAAGCTGAAATAACATTGTTGGCACTTGCAGATTCGATCAGCAAGTGTGAAACCGATCCTTTTAATATTGAAGGGTTGGCATTTAAACACAACAATGCAGTTGTAAAAACAGCACGCCGGAATGTGATAAAAGAATTGGATTCACTTCCCTTTCCCGCCTGGGACCTTATTGATATGGAGCCATACCGCAACATGTGGCTAAAGCATGCGGGATACTTTTCGATGAACATGGGTACTACGAGAGGTTGTCCTTTTAAATGTAACTGGTGTGCCAAGCCCATTTATGGCAACCGGTACAACAGCCGCAGCCCTGAAAATGTAGTTGCCGAATTACTGATGCTGAAAGAAAAATACCAGTTTACACATATCTGGTTCTGCGATGATATTTTTGGTTTGAAACCCGGTTGGGTAAATAGTTTTGCAAACCTGGTCGAAAAAAATAATCTTCATTTCAAATTCAAAATGCAGGGAAGAGTTGACTTGCTCTTACAGGAAAATAATATTAAAGACCTGGCAAGGGCCGGCTGTGGCAATATATGGATGGGTGCTGAAAGTGGCTCTCAAAAAATTTTAGATGCCATGGACAAGGGAACTACTGTAGAACAGATCTATGAAGCGACCAGGTTATTAAAAAAGACCGGCATAAAACCTTCCTTTTTTATACAGTTTGGTTACCTGCATGAGACCAGGGCAGATATTGAAAAAACAATTGCCATGATCAATGAATTGCTGCCTTATGAGATCGGTATCTCTGTATCTTATCCCTTACCAGGCACTGGTTTTTATGAAAAAGTAAAAGAGCAGTTGAAAGAAAAAACCAACTGGACAGATTCTGATGAACTGGCCATGATGTTCAGCAATACATACAAACCAGCATTTTACAAGCAGTTGCATGGTTACGTACACAAAACCTACCGCAAGCATATTGCTTTTGCAAACCTGAAACAGTTTTTTTTACATCCTTTTAAAAGCAATTTAAAAATGGTAAAGAAAGCTTTTTCCGGCTTCTATTATTTACCTGCTGCTTTTTTTGCAAAACAAAAACTTCATCAACTCGAAAAAACCGGTGCATGATAGCAAAGATCAATAACGAAGAACAAAGTGTAAAAGCATTCAGCCTGCAATCAAAAATATTTGATGAGTTATATCAAAACAATACCATCATTCAATATAAAAGAGAAAGAGTAAGATCGGTTGCAGAACAGTTTATTAGCGGAAACATTGCTGTGCTGGAATTAAACAGCGGTACAGGTGAGGATGCCATTTGGTTTGCACAACAGGGGCATACGGTACATGCTACCGATATTTCAGCAGGAATGCAGGATATATTGAAAACAAAAGTAAATGCGCTCAACCTGCAGGAAAAGATCAGCACCGAGATCATTTCATTTACAGATCTTGAAAATTTAAAAGCAAGAAAAGAATATGACCTGATCTTTTCAAACTTCGCCGGGCTAAATTGTACAGGCGAACTGGATAAAGTATTGCACTCCTTCTCATCGCTATTGAAGCCAAAAGGGATCGCAATACTCATCATTCTACCAAAATTCTGTTTATGGGAATTTTTATTATTATTCAAAGGAAAATTCAAAACTGCCTTCCGTCGTTTTTTCAGTAGTAAAGGGGTATCGGCGCATATAGAAGGAACATACTTCCGTTGCTGGTATTATAACCCATCGTATGTAATTAAAAATTTACAAGATCAATTTAATGTACTTAAGGTAGAAGGATTGTGTACGCTTATTCCACCATCATATATAGAAGGTTTTGCAGAAAAGCATCCTAAACTTTTTTCCTTTTTAAAGACAAAAGAAAATAAATGGAAAGGCAGCTGGCCATGGAAAACTATCGGCGATTATTATATTATAGTGTTAGAGAAAAAGTAAGATCATAAAACAAATGATGGCGATATTTTCTTGTGTTGCAAGATCTCTTCTACCTTTTTGTGGTAAGCTTTAATAACTGTTTCCTGGAAATTTTTTGGATCCGGTTTTGAAAAATGCCTGTCAATACTCATACCCAAATGGCCACCCCTGCTGTTTAACTGATGGCTTTCTGTTTTCTTAAGCCACCTTTTATTAGTTATACCCATCAATTTTATGTCTATCCAATCACCAAAGCGTCCGGCAAACATTCTTTCAATAAATTTACCAAACAGGCCTCTCCTTGCCCCGGGAGAAGCCGTATTGTTGAAATGCTTCAGCGGAAAAAAAGAAGTCTTCCATTTATTTTTTTGCATAAACTCTTCCATACATTCTTTTCCATACATAGGTAAGAGTGTAGCGATCTCTATAGCTGTAAAAATATTTTTTTCGGCTATCTCCATCGCTTCTTCATCCACATAATAATTCATACAAAACCAATTTTGCCTGCCACGCAAAAATGTAAGTTTTTTGTACAGGTGCATACAGGTCCGGGCTATCCATAACCGGTTGGCAGCCGTAATGATAAAAAAATCAATGTCCGTTTTATCTGTAGCAAAATTTTTAGACAGCGACCCGGAAACTGCAATTGCTTTTACATACGGAAATTTAGAAAGGAATCTTGCAACACGGTGAGCTGTTTTTAAATGTTCAGTAGCCAGCAGGTTCCCGTTCCTCCTTCGCTCTGCCAGTAAGTTATTATTTTGAAGCGAATAAAATTCGCCGATCTCAAATACATTTTTATTGCTGAGCAGTGTTTTTAATTCATTTTCAATTTCATTATTGGAAACCTTAGCTGAATTAAAAAGATAGATCTCCTCCCTGGTCAACGGGTACTGAAACAGGTCAAAATATCCCAGGGTTTTCAATATGTTTTGTGCTATGTCTGTCAAAGGATTTCTTAGTTATTATTCCCAAACCACTTCTGAGATCTCCTGGCGTTGCAGTTGCCTTAATTTTTGATACTTTAAAAAACTTTGTTGGGTAGTTAAGACTGCGATCATAAATCCGTTATACCCTTCCAAAAAACCAAGCCTCAAAAAATAGCCGTTAATAAAAGACCACAAAGGGCTGAATATAATCTTCCATTTTGATCTTTTAATACCGGCATCAAACAATGATTGTGCAATTACCGTGCTTACTTCATTGTTTCTTTTACGATACGCTTCAATCGTTTCAAATGTATGATGATACATGTCGCCGTCCAGTAATTTTACTTCAGTAGTTGTTTGCATTACGATCATGTCGTGCGGATTCAATCCACCACATTGCCCAAGCCGCTTATCAAAAAGCCGCAGTTTTCTATCAGGATACCACAAGCCATGCCTGATATACTGTCCCCTGAAAATATTGCAGCGTTTCATGGAGTAAGCCACATGAGTAAAATTCTCTTTTTCTTTTAAGATAGAAGCTGCCAGTTCATCACCCAGGAATTCATCTGCGTCCAGCAATAAAACATAATGATTGGAGGCTTCGCTGATCGCTTTGTTTTTTTGATTGATGTACCCTTTAAATGGCGACTGTTTTACTTTAGCTCCCAGGGCCAAAGCAATTTCCACCGTCCTGTCATCCGAAAACGAATCCACTACAATGATCTCATCAGCAACCGGGATAACCGATTCAATACAGCGTCCAATATTTTTTTCTTCATTAAGGGTGATAATTACAACGGAAAGGGCATTCATCGGCTTCTCTTTTTTTCATATAATTAAACGGAATTAAACTTATTGGGGTTGCCTGAACTACCAATATCCTGACTATTATTTGCAGTAATTTTACTCCTATCCTGCATCAATAAAAGTGAAAAGAAGAACCCGTAAAAAAATATGCCTTTATTCAGGTCAAGTAAGTTCTCTGACAAGCAAACTATAGTAACGATCATCATAAAACTTAGCAGAAGCAGGTCACTTTTCCGGGTGGCAGATACATACCCAAAATATAAAATGTACCCAAACAAAAGCAGCCCGATAATTCCTGTTTTTAAAAGAATACTCAAATATTCATTGTGCGTATTAAATTCATTCAGGTAAGAAATATAAAGCCCCTTCTCAAAATACTTTTCTTTAAGGAGCTTTGATTCTGGCCCGTTGCCGTATCCAATAACGGGTGAGTGTTTTACCAGTTCCATGATAGCTTCCCACCTGGCAACTCTTGGCTCAGTGTTTTCAATTATTTTAACCTCATCAGTCAGATCAGTCTTCAATTCGTTTACATACCTGGTCTTAAATGAATCAATATTATAGATGAGGAGCAATACTGCAATTGAAATAACTGAAGTACTTAAAAAAAACAACATTTTTTTCCTGCCTTTAAAAAGCTGGAAAGGAAATGCCAGGTTAATAACAACCAGGAAGGCTACAAAAACAGCCCTCGACGAAAGCTGTAGCAGGCCGGCAAACAAAATAGCCGAAGCAATGATGAATATCCATTTTCCATTTACAATTTGTCGGTTCAAAAGAAGATATAGAAAAGAAATTATCGAAAAAGCGATGTAAACAGACAGGTAAGTAGCATGAATACCGATAGGCTTTGAAAAATCATGGTTCATGAAGTTTACAGTAAAAAGCGATGACAATGGCAAGTGAAGACCGGATATGGTACGCAGTGCGTCAAAGTAGAGATAAGCTACCGTAACAGTACAGGAAAATCCAAAGACACACAAGAACTGCACCCTGTACTTTGCAAAATTCAAATGTGAAATTGCAAACAGCACCGGAAAAAGAAAAAGGCCCAGTTGCCGGATAGCCAGGTTAATCCCCTCCTGCTTATTGAGACTATACAATATGGCAAGCAGGTTGAGCAGGTATAAAGAAATAAGTATTAAGACAGGTTTTCGGAAAATGTTCCTAAAATCCTCCTTTTTTACGTGGATCAAAGTGTGAAGACCAAAACTTATTAAAATGAGCTCGCTATAAAAATAATCAAACGGCAATGCCACCAGGAATAAGACCAGGTGGTAATAGCTTACTTTATTTTCAACTGTATCCTGTATGAAAAACATTTTTTTCATTTTGCAGATTTGTTATAACAGTCAATGATACATTTTTCATACTCATCTGTAATTGACAGCCAGTTAAATTGATCTTTTACCTTTTTTGAGTTATTGCTAATCATTTCCACCGTTTGTTCTGTCCTTTCAACTACATTGATCAGCTGTAATACTTCCTCAGTGGTTTTAAAATAAAAAGCATCATTCTGAAGAACAGCCCTGTTAAACTCATTATCATGTGCTGCTATTAAAGCCCCGCTGGCCATGGCTTCCAGCAGTGATGGATTGGTTCCGCCAACGCTATGTCCATGAAAATATAGCCTGGAAAATGCTCTCAGTGCAGTCACTTTTGTTTCATCAAAGATGGCGCCTGTAAGAATTAGCCTTCTATCTTTTCCATATCTCGCCAACATCTTTGTCCCAAATGAGTTATTCATGTTACCAACTACAACAAATTTTTTATCTGAATCAGTTTTGCAGAAACCGGCCAATATCATATCAATATTATTCTCCGGCTCCATTCTCGCCATCAGCATATAATAATTGTATTTTCCCAGTCCGAAAAGCTTTAGTGTATTTTCATCCTGCTCTATGTTAATTTCAGCTCCGTAAGGAATATAACGACTTTGAATACTATATTTCTTATACAAATACACCTGGACTGCCGTTGAATCTGCAATCAAATGATGGCTGTATTTTACTGCAAGCCGTTCTGCATACAATAAAAATTTCCTTACAAGCTTTGAGTATTTGCTCCGCTTCCATTCCATCCCATCCATATTGCTGATGATAACAACATTTTTTGGAAATAACCTGCCCCAGATCGAACTGCTGGTATACCCAAGGAATAGCATGACATCAAAGTCTTTTTTTCTTGCATTCCGGATGCAGTTCAGATCGTAAATAAACTGCCCGGCTGTTCCAATGACTTTCTCTCCATCATAACAATGAATAATTTCTACACCTTTCCATTCCGTTTGTTTGTAAGGATGATTATGGCTATTATAAACAGTGACCCGGTGCCCTTTACTTAAAAGCCCAACAGCCAGGTGTTGTGCAACCTGCTCAAAGCCGCCGTAATGGTTGGGTATTCCCCTTGTTCCAATGATGGCAATATTCAATGGCTGCATTGTTCCATAAATTTTTTATACACAGAAAATGTTTTTTCAGCAGTTCTTTCCCAATTGTATTTTTCCATGGCAAGGTCAATAATCCGTGTGTTTATTTCCTGTGAAGCTGCTTTTTCCACTGCTTCCCTGATGGATGTTACAGATTCCGGATCACAATAAATAAAATCACTGGCATCAAAATAATCACCGGTATCACCATATTGTGTTATCACAATATTGCACCCGCAAAACAATGCTTCCAGCGAAGCCAGGCCCGTTGTTTCAAACCAGCTGGGCAACACATGTACTTTAGCTTTCTTATAATATTGCACCAGTTCTTCCTGGGTAATGGCCTCAATGAAATGAACGTTAGAACTGCTGATGCGTTTGCACTCATTATAATACCCGGTATGATTGGGTGCCGGATTCCCGATGATATACAATTGAAAATTAGTATCATTGAGCGCCTTGATAAGGTTTAGTTGATTTTTTCTTTGCTCTATCCGTGCCACACAAAGCACCATGTTACTGTTTTTTGCCAGGATATCTTCCTTACAGTAATTGAAAATCTCAATATCAGCAGCATTGGGAATAACTGTATATTTTTTTACGATACCATAGGTCGACACAAGTCTTTTATATTCATTCTCAGAATTAGGTAAAAGCTCAGCTGCTTTTTTAAGCGTCCACCTCACCGATCTTCTGTGTAATTTCCAGATATAGCTATGCGATACGATTTTCTCTTTAAGCAATATTGCTTTAGCTACCGTCTTCACGTATTCCTGTGCATCGCTTGAAAACAAATTCAGTATCCGGTCTCTTGTACCTTCAGCCTTTTGAGCAGCGGGTTTGGCATGATCTACATAAATGGTGGATACTACATAAGGCAAATTGCTTTTTTTAATGTGCAGCATCATATCTGCCGGGCGAATATTGAAAAAGTGGATGAGGCCGTAGCTGGAATAACTTATGTTTTTTTCATTACACAGTTTTATATCAATGCTAATGCCCAATTTCCGCAAGGCTTCGGCCGTCTTTAATATTTGTACTGTATCGCCACCCTGTATTGTAAACAGGGAAGCTCTTGAAAGGAATAATATTTTAAAATTGTTTGTCATTAAGTTTTCTGAAGCTTTCTTTTATACAACCAATTGATAAATCTTTTCGGGAAAAAACTTAAAAGCATTATTGCATAACTGTCTAAACGGCCCGGGTGAACACGAATAGCTTTACTCAAATTTGCCCTCGCCATTTTGGGTTGATGATTGTCCCATAAATATTTTTTTCCCAACAATGCATAATAGGAACCCTGTTTAACTTTATGATTATTCTGCTTTTTTAAAATGTGCGCTAACTCTTTTCCTTCCTGTTCAGAAATGTCTCCTTTCCTGATAGAATCCGATTTTATTTCATGAAATCTTTTGGTGCGCCATTTTTCGTCAATGCTTACAGATTCCGGGGCAAGCCTTACTTTTACCAATGTGCATAAAAGGTTGCAAGCTTTTCCGTAGCCCAGTAATTTTGACCATAGAAGATGATCTTCAAATGCATAAGCATGCATATTATAGCTGCCGGCTTCTATAACCGCTTTTTTCCTATACATAATGGTAGAATGGATCAGGGGGCAAGAGTATAATATTAATTTACGGATATCTTCATCAATGCATGCAACCATCCGTCCTGTAAAAACAAATTCTCCTTTCCTGTCAACATATTCGGCATTAGAGCCAACCATTACATAATCAATATTATTCTTTAAAAACCCGTACTGCATACCCAGTCGTTCGGGTAAACAAATATCATCAGCATCAAAGCGTGCGATCAGATCAGCTTTCGCATTCAGTAGTCCTATATTCAATGCTGCAGCAACTCCCTGGTTGGTTTGATTAATAAGCCTGATCCTGGCATCAGTAAAAAGTTCTATTATTTGACGGGTTTCATCAGTTGATCCATCATTGATGATCAGTAATTCAAAATCAGTAAATGCCTGGCTCAATACAGAAGCTATCGCTTCGCCAATATATTTTTCCGCATTATAAGCCGGCATCAAAACTGTTACCAATGGTGTGTTCATATAGCCTGCTCCTCCCTGCGCTTGTCTTTTAGATCCAGAAAAAATAATAATTCAAATAAGACCACAATGGAAAACTGTTCAAACCAGTATTCAGCAAAAAAAGAACCCGCCAGTAAAAGAAGCAACGGCAATCCAAAACTTTGCTTATGCACACGGCGGATAAAAAAACCAAAATACAGGACTACCAAAAGGATGAGCCCTGCAATGCCATATTCCCCCGCAAGCTGGTAATAAACAGTATCCGGTGTATTAGAAGCTTCATGATTACTTTGTTCCTGGGAATGAAAATAGAGATACAGGTAAAGATGATTTATAAAAAAATCGTGGTTTATATATTTGAATTTCGCCGGGTACTGTCCCGCTATATTCAGTATAGTTGCTTTAAAAGCCAGTCTTGATGAAAAGTTACCAATGCCATTGCCCAAGATCATTTTGGATTTATGTTGTTTATAAAAATCAACAAGCTGTTCAGCGGCGATAAATTTTCCGGGGCGTTTCCAGTTATACAATTTACCAAGACTGTCCTGCACAGCAGCACTATACATCTGGTCTAAAAATTCAGTAAAGCGGTTTATCTTTCTTTTAACTGCTTCGGTCTCGTGAAATTCGTAAAAGCCGGTATCCTTGATTTTTGGATTTGTGTCAGGCATTGATTTTTTAGTAAGCACATTCTCAGGTGCTTTATAATCAGCGCCAAGCCTGATCGCATTCATGCTGTCAATAAAATTCTGTGCATGTTTCTTTCTTCTTTCTTCAAACGTAAGCATACTGTCAGGCATTACCTTTAATTCTGAAATAGTAAAAACCTTAACAGGCGGCAGATCGTATGGTTTATCTATTACCTGGTAAAATATCCTGCCAACATGCTCATTGTTTTTTTGAGAGATCTTTGCCATAAAAACAATGAGCATGACGGTATAGATGAGCATAAAACTTTTCTGGATCCTGCTGCTCCAAAAAATAAAAGCGAAAATAAATACTGCAATAAGTACCAGGTTTGCAAAATTGCTAGCCATTATAAGCAATGCGGCCATGCAGGCAAGTGATAACAGAAATTGTTTGCGATACAAAAAGTAAAGCAATCCAAAAGCACAAAAAAAAGCCGTGGTAACAGGGGCATCGAAAGTGATGCCGGTAATGTAATCGCCGGTACTCATGTAATATTTCTGGTTAAACCCTTTGTAGGCATAGGGGTTGATAGCGCCCGTTTCAAAAACGATGGTTAAAAAATTAAAAAAGATAACTGCTATGTGAAGTATAAAAAAAACACTGACTGTGTTATGAATCTTTGTAGCATCTTCTTTCTGAACTATCAGGTACATGTTATAGGCAATAACTGCACACATCATCCAGAATGATAAACCTATGGCAACTGTTACCAGGTAAGAGGAGTTTATACTTTTATATTGCAGCAGCAGGTTTATAAGACCGATGCAGATGATACCAAAATAAAAGAACAGGTAACGTTGCCTGAAAAAATCCCTAACAGAAATATTTTTGCGGTTAATGATGGTAATGATAAGGATCGCAACAACTTTAATAACCAACTTTACATTCAGCACCAGCAACATAAAAACCAGCAAGGGCCAGTTTATTTCACTTGCTTTTTCCTTTATTTTATGTATGATACGGTTGATCATCTTACACAATAGCCTGGTTTAAATAAGGCTGTTTTTTATACAGCCACTCTTTCATCATTTGCAGATCATCTTTTTTTATCTGCCCGGTTATAACCAGCAGAAGAAAATAGATCACAGCAGATAAGAGTAATCTTGTTGAAATATTATCAGTAATGTAAATTGCCGCAAAACCGCTCAGCAACATAATACCTGTGCAAAAAAACAATGCATGCCAGCTTTCCTTTACCCGGCCAATGACCGATACTCTCAGATAGATCAGGTACTCAGTTATTGTTGCCACCAGGTAAACAATGGCAGCACCTCTTGCATTCAGCAGCGGGATCATCAACAGATCTCCCGCAACGATGATGATACAGGTTACACCAGTTATCTTAAAAATTCGTTTAAGGCGGTTCTGCGCAAATTCAACCGTCCACAAAAGGTTGTTCATATATTGAAAAGGCAAACAAAGTGAAAGCAGCAAAAAATTGATTTTATTCACTTCGCCGTATTTATTATTTGAAATTGAATCTATCAGCGGTGACCAAACAATATTCAACACCAGCGGAATAAAGGTTGCTGCCATCATTTCACAACGTATAAAAAACCCGATCTCCCTTTTCCTATTTAATAATGTTGTTTCAGTATTCAGGCTAAAGTATTTTGAAAACCTGCTGAGCAGGATGGGCCCGAGTATTAACAGTGGCACAGGACAAAGTTCAAATACCTTATAAGCAAAGCTGTATTCAGCCGTTATAACTGTACCGGAGAAAATGCCCAGTAATATCCAGTCTACACGGGCAATGCAGGCGTTTAAAAAAACCGAACCGATCTGGGGCAATGATTCGCTCAGCAACAAAAAATAATCTTTCAATATCCACCTGCCGGTCGATATATTTAACCTGTACCTGACAATATATATATTGATGACAAGCTCAGCCAGGGCAGAAACAATGTAGATAATAAGTACCTGTTGAACAGTCAACACAGAAAAAAACACTATCCACAATAACCAAATAGTCCTCACCAGGTTTGAAACGGATGACATGATCGCCAGCGACCTGAAAAATTCTTTGCCGTTTGCAATTTGTTTAAAGGGAGATGAAATGAAATTAAGTAACTGGCTGATGGCAAGTATCAATAACAGTTCATGATGCTGAAAAAAAGAAGGGAATAACAAACCAGACAGGAAAAGTAACAGGTAAAAAACGAGGCCTGTAAATAATGCATGCCCTGTAAATAGCGCAAGCATTTTTGATGGATCATCTCCTGCTGCAACTTTTCTCACAACAATTTGCTCAAGCCTAAGGCTGAGGGTGGTAAAAATGAATGTAAGTATTGCAAGCGACCAGTTTAATTCGCCATAAACAGACTTTTCAAGATAACGGGAAATAATGATAAATACCAAAACCCCAAGCGCCTGGTTAAGCACTACCTGTATCGTACTGGCCGAAATATCCTTTAAAAAGTTTTTTTTCATGTAAGCTTATATACCACGCCCCGGAGTTTGATATACATATCGTAATAACCTGGCGGATGGAAGCTTTAATATCATTTTTATACCGACTACATGCTTAAAAATTCCAGGTAGTTTTCTGTCGGCATAATACCATCTAATATCTCAACGCAGTCCTTTGGATTGCTTACGGAATAAAGATGGTATTACATGCTTATCTCAATAGATCTTTGATCTTTCGCAATAACCTGTCTGGCACAGGCTTTAATAGCACTATCTTCTTTTTGGATGGTTGCGTTTTGCGTAAAATACCGGCAGCCCCGGCCAACGGTTGATATTTATTCAGTGCCAGTTCCCTGGCTTCCTGTAGTGCAGGTATTCTTTCCTGCCAGTCGTCGTATTCCATTACCTGCCTGATCTTTTCAATGGCTTTTGCAGGTTCTTCAATATCTATTTGTATAAAAGATCTTTCAGGAAAAAATTTGCCAATGTTTTTACAGCCATAATAAACCGGCACCGTATAAGCCAGGAAACAATCGGTTATCTTCTCTGTAAAATAATAAGGTGCAGCGGTATTTTCAATAGCAATGCTGTATCGATATGGTAGCAACCCGTCCATTTTATCCGGTATATAATTACTTCCTTTCCCAAAAAAATCGATGGCAGGGATTTCTTTTTTAAGGGTATTGATAAAATCAAGTCGCAGGCGGTGCCCTTTAAACTGCTGAAGTTTTGAAGCAATGCAAGACATTTTTTTTTCTTTTGCAGGAACAGTGAGCGCCGATAACGCAGGCCAGTCGGGCAATACATGCCAGCCTAAAAAACCATGTGAGAGTATTGTATTGGGTGAGTTGTGTATAGGCGAATAAACAGACCCATATTGCTGCAAGCCTTTAAACATCCAGGGATTTTCGGAAGAAACTCCCGGCTCCATCATAAAAGCAATAACATTTTCAGGATAGCAGACCGTTCCTATTTTTTCGGATGGATTATTGAAGATGAACAATGCATCACAGTCAGGCAGGCGATCAACAGAAAAGGCAAATTCATCCCAATAAACAAATTGATCGTCGCTGTGCTTAGCATACCTTTTAAGCCATGCGAATAATTCTTTGCCTTGTTCGAATGAAGCATCTATCCTTACGATGATCTTTTTTCCCATAACCCGGTTGGTATAGTTCATTTTAGCGAATGTATTGTTTAATGGCATCTATAAGCAGACTGGCAACCACACAAAAGTTTATTACGATTTGGTTATCAAAAATTACTCAACCAAAAACAATTTTATGAGAAAATTACTTTTTGCTTTTTATATACTCACCTGTTTTCCAGCAATGGCACAGGTTGACAGTACCACAAACAATTTACTAAACGAACTGGAGGATAAAAACGCTGCCTCACAAGGTAAAATACCGGTAAAGGTATTCATGGCTCAACGCCTTATTAATGCCAATACAGTAGAGCTGTTACAAAAAGGTCATTTGGAATTTAAAGTGGTGCATAATTTTGGTGATATAGCTGGCACCAACGGCGGCATAAGGAACATATTTGGGCTGGATAATTCTTCAGATATTAAGATCGCATTTCTCTACGGCATTACAAAAAGACTTAACGTGATCGTGTCTCGCAATAAAGGAGCCGGTGCAGTGGTTCAGCTATGGGAACTGGGATTTAAATATAAATTCCTTGAGCAAAGAGAAAACGACCCTTCACACCCGGTATCAATTGCCGTATTTGCAAATGGCGTCAGTTCATCACAGAAAGCAACTACAGATTCAACAAGAGAACATTATTTCTTAAAAGGTTCCGACAGGCAAAGCCAGACCTTGCAATTAATGGTTGCCCGCAAATTTGGTAAAATACTAAGCCTCCAGATAAATCCAACTTATGTGCATACCAATTACGTTGTAAAACATGATGTAAATAGTATGTTCGCTATGGGAGCAGCAGTAAGGGTTCCTATCTATAAGAGTTTTGTTTTTATTGCTGATTATTTTCACCCTTTCCGTCCGAAAAAAAGCACAGATTCGTTGGCCGCAAGAGGAGTTAATTTTTATGATGTATTAGGTGTGGGGCTTGAGTTGGTAACCCCCGGCCATATCTTCCATGTTAACTTCACCAATACGACCAATATCCTAGAAAACAGGTTCATTCCCCGTACAACCACATCCTGGAGAAAAGGACAATACCGTTGGGGATTTACCATCACACGTGATTTTGTATTACGCAGAAATAAGAATAAAAAATAGATCATTCCCTAAGATAACTGACAAATAAAAAAGCTTCTTTAGTAAGAAGCTTTTTTATTTGTTCTGCATGGAATTATTTTTTCCTGGCAAATGGTTTTACGGTAACGGTAAATAAAACACCTGCGCTGTTCAGTTTTATTTTCCCTGCCCCTACACCACCTAAAGGCACCTGCAGGTAAGGTTCTGCCTGCAGGGAAAGCCATTTATTGAATTGATATTGATAACCTCCTGAAAGGTTAAGTACTGAAAAATAATGTTTGTTTTCATTGCTTGCACCATAGGAATAAGAATAGGTTTGTCCTGTGGGTGTTTTATAATTGTACACATAATCTTCTTTTTTCATTATGAAAGAAGATAGCCCTACACTACCAAACCAGTTGTGTTTTTTACGCTGGCCAAAGCTATAACTCAGGCTAACCGGTATTTCATAAATATTACACTTAGCATCAACATCAGTGAGGTATGGATAGTTACCACCGGGTGTATGATACTGATCAGGTAATGCCTCATATACTTTTTTAGAAACATAAAAACCAGCCCTGGCTGTAAACCGTTTGGCAAAACCATAGCTAATGCCAGCTCCATAAGTTAATGTTGTTTTGCCGGTGTTATTCAGCTTAACAAAACTCACATCGGGGCCAACAGAAAATGTAATGCCGAGATTATTCCTGAATTTATTTTCTAATTTCTTTTTATCGGATGGAGAAGCCGGCTTCTTGTTTTCTGCAATTAATTTTTTACCCTCGGCAGGTTTAACTGAGTCTTTTACCGGCTCTTTATCAACCTTCGTTTCCACAGTTATCTTTTTGTCTTTATTTTCTTCAGATGCTATTGAAGGTGTAGTAGTATTTTCATCCGTTTCTGTAGCCGGAGTTGTAATGGCAACTTTAAGCTTTGGATCGGTCTTTTCAGCAATTGGTTTTTTCTTATCAGCCAGGTCTTCGTCATTTTGTGTTTCTTCAAATGGCTTCGGTGTACTTATCTTAACCTTTGTTTTAGATTTATTGCTGATCTTCCGTTTTCCGGTTGAGGGAAGTTCACTATTGCCGTTGTCTGGCCCATCTGTAAAACTGTAAGCATTCTTCTTGCCCACTTTCTGTGGCTTAAGTTTATTGCTGGTTATTTGTCTACTGTTTGTGTTAGGCTCATCGTTGCTGGTAAGGCTATCTGCAAAACTATTCCTTGCTTTCGTATTGTTATTTTGTGGCTTAAGCTTACTGCTGGTTACTTGTTTTTTGTTTGTGTTTGGCTCATCATTGCTGTTGTCAGGACGATCTACAAAATCATCCTGGCCTTTTGTATCGTTATTTTGAGCTTGAGGTTTATTTGCTGTTGTTGTTTCTGCTTTATCATTGTTTTCAGTAACAACCGGTACAAGATTATTGCTGTTGCCATCAGTATTTACAGGAACCTGTACTTCTTCTTTTACAATTGGAGGATTTTGAGCTACGTATTCAGTAGTTGCTGCATCTTTTTCATTTTTACCTTCATCATTTTTTTCTGTAGCAATATTTTTACTATTTCCTGATCTGTTATTCAATACAAGGAAAGTGCCGGCACCCAGCAATAAAAAGAACAGCAGGAAGAAGATATACCTTCTCCTGTCTTTTTTTTGTGGCAGGTGCTTATCAAGTTGCAATTCCATTTTTTCCCATGCCTTATCATTATAAGCAGGATGGTGGTTATTGGCCGCCTCCCTGATCACCTGATCCATATGGTCCATTTCTTCATCCAACATTTTTTATATCTGCTGTTTTATTTTGGGTAAATATTATTTTTTGTAATTGTTTTCTTGCTTTTGCCAGGTTCGATTTGGATGTACCAACAGCAATCCCCAATTGATCGGCTATTTCCTCATGGCTAAAACCCTCTATGATAAAAAGGTTAAGTACCGTTCTGTATGCCGGTGAAAGATCCTGTATGGCCCGGATGATCTCATCATAAGAAATTTTTTCCTCTGCACTTTCCTGGGCTGTGTATGTGTTAAGAGAAGATACGGTTAATTCTCCAACAACTTTATGTTTTACATTTTTTCTGAAATGGTCAATGGCTGTGCAAACCATGATCTTTCTCAGCCATCCTTTAAAGGAATTCATTTCATTACTGTAAGATGGTTTAAAACGGTGGATCTCTTTAAATATTTTGAGGAAGCCGTCATTTAGAATTTCGATCGCATCTTCTTCATTTGCGGCATAACAGTCACATATAGCCATAGCATACCCAAAGAAAGAGTTATATATTTTTTTCTGACTCTCCCTTTCATTCAGGGCACATCCCCTGATGTACAACGTTAATTCATCTGAAGAAAGCAATAAATATCTTTTTGTGTGAATCGTAATAAAAGCCTGCATGGTTGCCCTCAATTTACCGATTTTCCAAAAAAACTCTATATTGACTTAATTCTGTCTGCTAATTGCTACACTAACAGCCAGTTAGAAAATTAAAAAAGGCTCATATAATTGAGCCTTAGTGAAAAATCTTTAGTTTGCCTTTGTTAAAGATCAGTAATGGGTTTATATTTTGGAACCAGGCTTTTCATCACCACCCAGGCAATTAAATAAGCCACTGCACACACAGCAAACATGATAGTATAACCTGTTTGAATATGACCCAGCGCTTTGTAATGATCAAATAAAGCGCCACCGGTTTTTGAAATTAATACACCTCCCAAACCTCCGGCCATGCCACCAATACCTACTACAGAACCAACTGCTTTTTTGGGAAACATATCTGAAACAGTAGTAAATATATTTGCGCTCCATGCCTGGTGAGCCGATGCACCAATACCTATCAGGATAACAGGTATCCAGAAACTGATGTATCCTAATGGTTGGGCAGCAAGTACCACCAATGGAAAAAGAGCGATCAATAACATGGCTTTCATACGCCCATCATAAGCATTGTATCCTTTTTTAATAAAGTAAGTTGGAAACCAGCCGCCACCAATACTTCCAAACATTGTCATCGTATATAAGAATGCCAGCGGCAGCATGATCTCTGTTTTTACCATGCCGTATTGTGCTTCCAGGTATTTTGGCAGCCAGAATAGAAAGAACCACCAAACCCCGTCGGTCATAAATTTACCAAAGACAAATGCCCAGGTTTGTTTATAGCCCAGTAATTTGAACCAGGCCACTTTTTCGCTTTGCTCTGTAACAAGTACTGCTGTTTCTGTATCTGAATTAATATAATCCAGTTCTGCCTTTGATAATCTTTTTTGTTTTTCGGGCTTATCATAAAATATCCACCAGAAGATGACCCATATAAAACCAATGGCCCCAATGATCACAAATGCAGATTGCCAGCCCCAATGCAAAGCGATCCATGGAACAGTTAGGGGCGCCAGTATAGCACCGACATTGGCACCTGAATTGAATATCCCGGTTGCAAAAGATCTTTCTTTCTTTGGAAAATATTCTGCGGTTGCTTTGATAGCTGCCGGAAAGTTGCCGGCTTCTCCAAATGCCAGTACCGCACGTGAGATCATAAAACCTAAAATAGAAATTGGTATTACTAAACCTATGGTTGCAAAGATGCCGGTGAACATACCGCCTATCTCAATGGCATAAGCATGCATAATCGCTGCCAGCGACCAGATAATGATTGCCCAGATAAAACCTTTTTTGGTTCCCAGTTTATCAATAAATCGTCCTGCAAACAACATGGAGATTGCATATGCAAACTGGAATACGGAAGTAATATTTGCATAATCAGAATTGGACCAGCCAAAGTCTTTGGACAGATCAGGAGCCAAAAGGCTAAGTACCTGCCGGTCTAGATAGTTAATGGTTGTTGCAAAAAATAACAGGGCGCAGATCGTCCAACGGTATTTGCCAATTTTTTCCATAATCATATAGCAGCAATTTAATTTATTTCTTACAATCGTTGATTATTGCCAATACCTTTTTTGTTTCTTCAATAAGCCAATCGTATTGCTTGTTGGCCATCACTTCTTTACTTACCAGTTTACTGCCCATACCCACGGCACACACACCAGCCTTAAACCAGCCTTCAATATTTTCTTTTGTGGTATCAACTCCTCCTGTAGGCATGAATAACAGTTTTGGAAAGATATCCTTTATTCCACTTAAAAACGAAGGCCCAAGCATATTACCCGGAAACAGTTTGATGAATTTTATGCCTGCATTCTCTGCAGCAATGATCTCTGATGGTGTCATACAACCGGGAGCATAAAAAATATCGTTGGCTACAGCATAGTCGGCCACTTCTTTCACGAACCCGGGACTCACTAAAAAATCGGCACCGGCACTCATGTAATCTGTGGCTTGTTGCATATTCTTGATGGTGCCAACGCCCAGCAAAAGGCCCGGCATATCTGCATTACGCACTTCCACCATTTTTTTAAAATTGGCCAAAGCAGCATCGCCACGGTTGGTATATTCCAGTGCCATGATACCGGCACTGTATAATGCTCTTAATGTTTCAATAGTTGTGGCTTCGTCTGCATTAAAATACAAAGGAAGCATTCCCTGTTTTACTATGGCATCTGAAACTCGTTGTGATTTGCTCATTATTTATTTGCATTTTTGGGTTAAAGCCCGTTTAGATTTTTTATTAATGTTCCCCGGCATAAATACCGGGCCAATTCATCATATCTTCACTTTGATCACCAGCTTTTTTATTTCTGCGTCACCGATCATCGGTGCATGCACATCTTCGGGAAAGAAAATGGCAAACTGCCCATCGGTTAACTGGAAATACATATTCGGTTGTTCGTTATACAGCTGCACATCTTTATCAGGATTGTAGCCGCCGTTTTCTGTAACACATTTTTCTCTCGGCTTCCAACCAATGGTTTCTACACCTTTAATGCAAAGCTGTATGTCGATATTATTATTATGACATTCAAATTTAGAAGCAGAAGCTTCAGCACTCATACCGGTTTTATTTGAGAAAATAGCTTTTAAGCCTTCCGCAATTTCAGATTTTCCATCAGGCTCATTTGCAAGATCTGTGGCATTGATGAATTCAAATGCCTTTGCAAACAAAGGATGGACAGAGAAATATTTCGATGCGTTCTGAATAGTATCTATGATCATTTTTTTTCGCTTTGATAACACTTCGTCTTCGCTCAGTGTTCAATTAAGATTTAAAGTACAAGAGTGCGACGCCAATGAAGCTACATAGCAGCATTGAAGCCGGGCTCAAAAAATTTAACGTTGTACCCTTCCGCTTCCATCTCCTTTCATCAGATCTTTTACATCGCTTAATGTAGCATGGTTCAGATCACCAGGAATGGTATGTTTGATAGCACTTGCAGCAACACCAAACTCAGCAGCTTCAGGCATTGGCATACCGGTTACAAGTCCATAAATAAAGCCACTTGCAAAACTATCGCCGCTACCAACACGGTCAACTATTCTTACTTCATATTGTTTGGTGTGATAAAATTCGCTACCATCGTACACCAACGCACTCCAGCCATTATCACTGGCGCTATGGCTTTCTCTTAAAGAAGAAGCGATATATTTAAATCCAAACCTGTCTTTCATTTGTTTAAACACATCCTTAAAGCCATCAAGATTTAATTCGCCTTTGGTAACATCGGTGTTGGCTGCTTTAAAACCCAAACACAGATCGGCATCTTCTTCATTACCTATACAAACATCAACGTGTTCGCAAAGTTTGGTCATTACCTCTCTTGCTTTTTCTTTGGTCCATAATTTTTTGCGGAAATTCAGATCGATACTGGTTGTAATGCCTTTCGCTTTGGCAGCTTTTAAAGCAGCCAAAGTTAAAGCTGCAGCTTTATCGCTCAATGCGGGTGTGATACCGGTTGTATGAAACCAGCTGGCGCCATCAAGTATCTTATCAAAATCAAATTCACTGGCATCAACATCTGCAATGGATGCGCCTGCACGATCGTACACTACCTGTGATGCCCTCATAGAGGCCCCTGTTTCCAGGAAATAAATTCCAAGGCGATCTCCACCTCTTGCCACGAATTGTGTATCTACACCATAACGACGCAAATGGTTAATAGCCGATTGACCGATCGGGTTGTTAGGCACTTTACTTACAAAGGTTCCGTTCAATCCATAATTACACAATGCAGCAGCCACGTTGGCTTCGCCGCCGCCGTAAGTCACATCAAATGAATCGGCCTGAACAAAACGTTTAAAATCGGGAGTTGACAATCGCAACATGATTTCCCCAAGGGTTACAACTTTCTTTGACATATACTGTTATTTATATTTTAGAGTTTGAAAGATAAACAAACTAAATGCGCAATGCTATCATTTGACCTTAAAAATTACCGGTATCGTTACCGATAACGTTACCGGGCTTCAAAGCCAAAATATTCATTGGCATTATTAAAACAGATATCCTGGATTATTTTTCCTGTCCAGGTAATATCATTAGGTAATTCTCCATTTTCAATTTCTTCGCCAAACATATTGCACAACAGGCGCCTGAAATATTCATGACGTGGATAGCTCATGAAACTCCTGCTGTCTGTTAGCATACCAACAAACTTGCTTAGTAAGCCCATGTTTGACAAAGCATTCATTTGTTTGATCATGCCGTCCTTCTGATCCAGGAACCACCAGGAAGAACCGAACTGCACTTTTCCTGCAACCGATCCGTCATTAAAATTACCGATCATGGTTGCCATCAATTCATTATCTGCAGGATTCAGATTGTACAAAATTGTTTTTGTTAACTGATCTGTCGAGTCCAGCTTGTTTAAAAACTTAGCTAATGCTTTCCCCTGTGAAAAATCACCAATGGAATCCCAGCCGGTATCAACACCAAGCTGCTTCAACATACGGGCATTGTTATTACGCAGCGCTCCTAAATGATATTGCTGTACCCATCCTTTTTCATGATCCCATTTTGCAAATTCGATCAGCATGGCCGATTTGAATTTTATATTCTCGGTGTAGTCTAATTCTTTTCCGCTTCTTATTTTATCAAAGTAATTTTTGATCTCCGTATCGGTATAATCCTCTGCATATAATTGCTCCAATCCATGATCAGAGACTTTACAGCCTACAGTAGCAAAAAAATCATGACGGTCCTTTAATGCTTTTAAATAATCTTCGTAAGAAGAAACGGAAACGCCGGAAACTTCTTCTACCCTATTTACATACGCATTGAATGATTTGGCATCATCTACATTCATTGCTTTGTCAGGACGATAAGCCGGTAATATCTTTATCTCGAACCCGTCTGCAATTATTTTTTGATGGTGTTCAAGTGAATCGGTGGGATCATCAGTTGTACACAGCACTTTCACATTCATCTTGCGTAATAAATTGCGAACAGAATATTCTGCAGTTTGTAATTTATCCGATGCTTCCGCAAATATCTCCCGTGCCGAATCTGCATTTAAGATCTTATCAATGTTGAAATAACGCTGCAGTTCCAGGTGTGTCCAGTGATATAGCGGATTACGTAATGTATAAGGAACTGTGGCAGCCCAGTTCTGAAATTTTTCATAATCAGATGCGTCACCTGTGCAAAACCTCTCGTTTACTCCGTTGGTACGCATGGCCCGCCACTTGTAATGATCGCCATACAACCAAACCTGGGTAAGGTTATCAAATTTTATATCATTGGCTATCTGGTCGGGTGGAAGATGATTGTGATAATCAATAACAGGCATTTGCTTTGCAAAGTCGTGGTAAAGCGTTTGCGCTGTTTTATTTTGTAGCAAGAAATTTTCGTCAAGAAATTTTTTCATAAGTCAATCAATCTTTTTTAGTACTCTTTACAATGATACCCCTCTTTTCCATGGAATAAAATCATCCTGGTTCAGCAACACAGCTTTAGGGATAACTTCACCGCTGGCTGCTTTTATACAATATTCCAGGATGTCTTCTCCCATCTGCTCAATGGTTTTTTCGCCTTCTATAACCGGTCCGCAATCAATATCAATAATGTCGTTCATTCTTTTTGTAAGATTGCTGTTGGTTGAAACTTTAATGGTAGGACAAACAGGATTACCGGTTGGTGTTCCCAGGCCTGTTGTAAACAGGATCAACGTAGCGCCACTGGCAGCTTTACCGGTTGTTGCTTCCACATCATTACCGGGTGTGCAAACTAAATTGAGTCCCGGCTTTGTTGCCGGCTCGGTATAATCCAATACATCAACAACCGGTGATGTACCGCCTTTTTTTGCAGCACCTGCACTTTTTATAGCATCGGTTATCAGTCCGTCTTTTATATTACCGGGTGATGGGTTCATATGAAAACCGGAACCCACACTTAATGCTGAGTCATTGTAATTTATCATCAGGTTGATGAATTTTTTTGCTGCTGCTTCATCTTTTGTGCGGTCAATTAAGTTTTGTTCCACACCGCATAGCTCAGGAAATTCAGCCAGTAAAATTTTTCCTCCCAAAGCAACCACCAGGTCGCTGCAATAACCAACGGCAGGGTTTGCAGATATACCGCTAAAACCATCGCTGCCACCACATTTTACGCCGATACATAATTTGCTGAGTGGTGCTGGTTCTCTTTTTGCTTTATTTATTTCTATTAAACCTGTAAAAGTTTTTTGAATTGATTCTGCGATCAGTTGCTCTTCACTTTGCGATTGTTGCTGTTCAAAAATATAAAGTGGCTTATCGAAATTTGGGTTCAGTTGTTTCAGGTCGTTCATAAAATCCTGCACCTGCAGATTCTGGCAACCCAGACTTAAAACCGTAACGCCACCTACATTTGGATGATTGGCGTAAGAAGCAAGCAGCTTGCTTAAGATCGCAGCATCCTGCCTGATGCCACCGCAACCACCCTGGTGGTTCAAAAATTTTATTCCATCAACGTTTTTAAAAACACGGTTGGCTTTATTTTGATTATCAGCAGCTAAATTGACTGACGAAATATCTTCACCGTTCTTGTAAGCATCTACCAATTGGTGTGCATACTGTTTGTACTTTGCTGTTACAGCATAGCCCAGTTCATTGTGCAGGGCTTCGCGTATCACATCAAGGTTACGGTTCTCACAAAACACAGTTGGAATGAAGAGCCAGTAATTGGCTGTACCTACTTCTCCATTGCTGCGGTGATAACCATTAAATGTTTTATTCTGGAATTTAGAAACATCAGGGGCCGTCCAGTTAAAATCTGTTTTGCGATACACAAAAGGCTCAGCTGCATGTTTAAGGTTGCCTGTTGAAATGATGCCACCTTTAGGAATAGCAGATTGGGCTTTGCCAACCATTACGCCATACATCACTACAATATCACCGGTTTCCAGGTCGGTGGTAACAAACTTATGTTTGGCTGGAATATCATCCTGCAAAATAAATTCTTCTCCATTGTAATTCACCGTTTCACCCTTCGATAGATTTGTTAGTGCAACCAACACATTGTCATCCGGATGAACTTTTGCTAAACGCTGCTTCATTATGCAATACTTTTTTTAGAATGCAGCGGGTCAATCAATGCCGCCACTCCTGTTTCATCAATTTCATTTAATTTTTCCTGTACTGCGACTGCAAAGCCCGGCAAGGAGGAAAGGTCTTGTCCCCACAAGGTTACATCATGCAATACCGAAACCGTCATCAGTGCCAGTGGTGTAGTTTGCCACTTTTCGTAAAAGTAAGAAGCCATAGCATCATTCACCGGGTAATAATTATCATTAAAGCTGCCAAAATATTTTCCATCTTCTTCCTTAACTGCTTTCATAAAATAAATATACGCAGCAAAACCCGTAGCTATGCTTTCGGGAACCGAATGATGCAGTTTGTAATACTGCAATAAGACCGGCACTACCCTCATTTTCATTTTAGAGGAATACTGTACGGTAATATTGATCCACAGATGCTCAATGAACGGATTACTGAACCTGTCCAGGCAGTTTATCGAAAACTCTGCCGTTTGGGCTGCTGTTGTTTTATACGGAATGGCATTTGCAATGTCGTTCTGCATCAATGAGCTGATGAACTGCCGCATCCGTTCATCATCCATTGCTTGTTTTACAGTTTGTATCCCCGACAGGAATGCGACCCCACAACTCAATGTGTGCGTACCATTCAACAATCTCAGTTTCAGCTCACGGAATAAATTGATGTCTTCTGCTATCACAACACCTTTATCTGCTTTGGCAAAAGATAAGGTTTCTGCAATTTCCTCATTGCCTTCAATTGCCCAGAGACGATACACTTCAGTCATCAGCAAAAGATCATCTGAGTAACCGATCTCATTCTCAATATTTGTTTTCTGAATCTTATCGGGCTTGCCCGGAACAATACGGTCAACCAAAGAATTACAGAATGTATTTGAATTCTCAAGCCAATCGATAAATGGTTCTTCAAGGCCATTGAGATAAGCCAGTTCGGTTACAATGGATTCGAGTTTTTTGCCGTTATCTACGATCAGTTCGGTTGGTACGATCACCATACCGGATTGCTTGCTTCCGGCAAAAGCCTTAAAGCGTTCGTATAAAAAAGACAAGAGTTTACCTGGAAAAGAAACCGGTGGGTGTCGCCTGATATCATCCTGTACCAGTTCTATCCCCACTTCCGTTGTGTTTGAAATAATAATTTTCATTTGCGGATTGTGTGCACACTCTAATATCTTATTCCATTCATTTTTTGCAGAGAGTACCCTGCTAACTGAAGAGCAGACAATATTTTCTTCCTGGTTCTTTCCTTCTTCAATGCCACGTACACAAATGGTGTATAGTCCATCCTGCTTTTCAAATGCAGTGGCATCGCCGCCGTCGGTTGATTTTACAACGACTATTCTTCCGTTGAAGACCCCCTGTTTATTGGCTTTGTCGATAAAATAATCGGGCAGACCACGCAGCAACACACCGGTGCCAAACTGCAACACTTTTTCAGGCAGATCAAACAGTCGCAGGTCGGGTAGCTGTACTTTTTCTGCCTGTATATTTTTTATATTATATTTTGATAGCCACATAAGAAAAATTTAAAAATGTATATCAATCTTTAATGCTCCATTTTAATTTCCATCCGGGATATTCTGTATTCAATAATTTCAAAGGCCAGGTACCATACCAGGCATAACCGATCCTTCTTTCATTCTCCACTTCTGCAATGGTTTTGTGCCGCTGGCTATCCCTGCCTGTAAAAAAAGGCTCATTGGTTTCCATATCATAAAACCTTGCCCACACCATGCTGCTACTGTCTGCAACCAAAATCCTGTCCTTACCGCTTTTCTCCTGCGGTGCAGCAATGTCCACATATTTATATCCAACAATTTTAACTTTCCCAAACCATTCGACAGCTGCATTAACTGAAGCAATTATATCAGCTGAAGGCTGTTCAATGCGCATTAAGAAACGCACAATACCAACCGATTCAGCGCCACTTAAAGAAGCCAGTTCAAATTTACGGGCCATTTCAGGCTGTAATGTCTGTGCATTGTATTGTGCACACCAGGCTGCTAATTTCCCCTGTTGTTTCAACTGTGTTTTTAAAATGCATTGCACGCCTCTTACGATTGGGTCTGCACATTTATTTTGATACTGGTTATCAAAAATGTCGAGCTCATTTTTTTTGTTCACCACATCATACAATACATTCAAAACATTAACCATAGCATTGTCATTGAATGTAACCTGGCTGCGATAACTGCTGAAGTCAGGATAAAACTGCGGCCAGCCGCCATTGGCATATTGCGCTGTTATTAAATAGTCTATCCCTCTTTTAGCTGCGTTCAAATACTTTATATTGTTAGTTTCCTTATAAGCCTTGCTTAAATATCTTATTTCCTTTGTGGTAGCGCCATTATCAATGGTGGCATCTTTACCTGAAGCATAGCCTTCAACCAACGCCAGTTTTTCTTCACCGGTAAGATCTTTTTTATAATCTACATTTTTATTTGCAGGGAAATGCTTGGGCCAGCCACCATTTGCACGTTGGTAAAGCAACATATTTTCTGCAATGGGATCGGTATTGGGCTGGTTTGCTTTTGCTGCATTATCAGAAGCCGGCGCCACATTTTTTGTTGGCTGAATTTTAATATTCTCATTGGCAGGGTTCCACCGGTAATCATATGCCCATGCAGCTGTTATTTTTTTGTTGTCAACATTTGCAGGTAAATTATCAGCAAACCATTTATAGTTGCCAGCCTTCCTACTGCAGTTATAATAATAAACCCTTCGGCCCCATTGTAAAACATTTGGCGGTGTTGCTTCACGTTGAAAAATATCAGCATCTGCCATATTCTTATCAAAGCTGCAGTTGAGTAGATAAAATTGTGCATCCCGGTGGTAACGCCCCAATCCATAGACTTCATCACCGGTGAATTTGCAATTCATCAAAACAGTTTTTGAACTTTCATATTTACTTCCATCGTGCCAGATAGCAGCTTCTTTATTGTGGCAGATGAATGTACAATTCTCTGCATAAGCCCAACCTCTCGGGCAATAAAGATCAACTCCACCTTCCATGATACAGTCCTTAAAATAAAACATACCATCCTCTGTATTCCACGGGCTTACCGTATCTCCCCCATAAGCACGAAAAATGCAATTGGTCACGATCAATCTTGTTGTGGCAAAGGAACGTAACGCCATCTGGTGGCCAACAGGCCTGATCGCTTTCATTTTTGTTTCATCATTGGAGCAGGAAATATTTTTATCTTTTGTATTATCCTTACCATAGCTATTGATGAACGATAAATTCTCCAGTGTAATGTCGCTGCCTTTGAGATTGATAGTTGCCGTACCATAATCATCGGGATTTTCACAACGCCATTCATCCCTGGCAAGGGATATGCTGATAATACTTTGTTCAGGACCTTCTCCTTTTAACGTGATGAAATTCTTGTCAATGAATATCTTCTCATTGTAAGTTCCTTTTTTAATAATGATAATGCGTTGTGTACCGGCTTCAGCAGGCAGGCTGTTGATAGCCTCCTGTATACTTTTAAAATTACCACTGCCATCCTTTGCTACAACAATTTCATTGACGGCAAATGAGGATCTGCCCGCAAAAAGTATTGCAAAAGAAATGACTAATATTTTAAACAATCGTTTCATTATTTTTTTGTCTTACTCAACAGCCATTGTACCAGTTCATCGGTTGCTGTAAAATTTTCATATTCAGCAGGAATTTTTCTTCCGTCTAAATATTCGTTGTATATCCACGGATCACCCAATGCAAACACAGTCCCTTTTCCATATTTGGCTGTTGCAAAGATCACATCACCATCCTGGGTTATCAATGCAGTTGCTGGTGCCTTTACCCCGATTACACTGATCTCTTTCAGGTACATTTTTTTTGTTCGTTTAAAAACAGGGTTTGCATTTTTATTATAGATAGCACCTGTCTCAAATTCATTGTTCTTAACCATATTTCTTCCTTTATCAGAAAAATGAATACCGAATTTATCGGACAGTATATTAAAATGCTGCAGGTCGCAATTGGCCGTATCATTGGTCATCAGCAATAAAACCCCACCTGCTTTTACCCAGTTGGCAATTTCAGTGGCAGATTTTTCATCCATAAAATTCGGTTTCTTAGTGTCCTTATATCCATCGGGATCAACCATTATATAAACCGAAGCATTCTTTAAATTATCAGCAGTGGGCGCTGCTTCCAGTCCACCGAGCTTTGCCCCGTATGCTTCCCAGATATTGCCAAACAAACTAAAACCACCATTCTCCATTTCATCCCACGTGTAATGCCGGCGAACGTTAACTCCGAAGCCATTTTTTCTCCATTCGTTGTTGAAATAATTATCCATCACCACATTTTTTCCCTTGCCTGGTTTTGGTAAAGCAGCCATTTCCATTTCAACACTGGCCTGTATAAAAGCGCCCATGCCTTTAGGATCGTTAACAACAACTTTTTCACTCATGTAATAATCAAAGCTTCCATCACGATATGGTTTGCCACCCAGGCCCGAAACGCTCACTGTTCCTTTCAAATTGGTTTGCCCGTTTGCATCTACCTCAATAAATTCTTTAATGATACCATCGTATCCTTTTTTTGCAGTTTTAGAAAAAGATGATGGAATATAGCCGTTACGCACTGCTTTTGCTAAAGTGTAAACAAACATGCAGGAAGCAGATGCTTCTTTATAATTTTTTGGAATAGCAGGCATGTCCACAATATCATACCATAAGCCGGATTTTGCATCCTGTACTTTACTGATGGCTTTTGCAAAACGGTTTAAGATCCCAATGATTGAATCCCTGCCGGGATGGTTTTTAGGAAAATGATCCAGCACATCCACCATCGCCAAACCATACCAGCCCAGCGCCCTGCCCCAAAAATGCGGCGATGTACCCGTTTGCGGATTGGCCCATTTCTGTTCTTTGCTTTCATCCCAACCGTGATATAACAAACCTGTTTTTGCATCACGGGTATGACGCTCTATGTTCATAAACTGGCGGGCAATATCATCAAATACCGTATCCTGTTTTGCCATCTTTGCATATTCTGCGTAAAAAGGCTGGCCCATGTACAATCCATCCAGCCAAACCTGCCAGGGGTAAATTTTCTTATGCCAGAAACCTCCTTCTTTTGTACGTGGATGATCATTGAACTGGCTACGGATATTATCAATCGCCTTTTTATATTTTTCTTTTCCGGTAACATTGTACAGCATCATTAACACTTTACCATTGTTTGTATGGTCGATGTTGAACTCATCTCTCCTGTAATCTTTTACGCTACCATCTTCCTGCACATAATAATCCATGCTGTGCTGTATGTAGTTAAAATATTTTCCATCGCCATAGAGTTTCCAAACACCTTCAATACCCTTTAATATCACGCCCTGGTCGTAGCTCCAGCGGGCCGGGCGGCCGGGTACAACAGAAAATGAATCAGGCCAGATATTCATTGCAGTTTGTGTCATCTGTTGTGAATAAGGCTTCTGCTGTGCATGCGCAGCACAGGTAATGCAACCCAGGAAAACTATGATGCTTATTTTTTTCATTTTGTATTTTTCTTTGTCTTGATATTTTTTTTCTTTTCTTCAACAGCCACTGGTTTTACCCAAATCACAGTTGCATCTGTTGAACCAAAACCAGCCACCAACTTTTGCTTTGCTTTTGTAACATCTGTATTTAAAATAGCAACTGCTTTGGTTCTGTCGCCCTGCACCTGTACCAGCACTTCGGCGCTGTCTTTATATTTTAAATTGTTTAGTGTAATATTATCGCTGTTTAAAATATAGGTAACCGGGTTTGTATTTTTTGAGATCATGGTGATATTGTTGAGCGTAATATCACTTGCTTCCTGTATGTCGATGCCTTCATCTGCCTGCAATACAGCATTTTCTATCAGTATATTCTTTACATGCATTTCCGGAATTCCTCTTACAAAAATCCCTTTGGCAGCACCATTGCAGGTAATATTTCGGAAATAAAAATTGCGGAAGACTGGTGTACTTTCATCAACTGTTTTGAATTCAACTTTAGGTGGTTCTCTTTTTTCGCCAGCCAGCACCACAGGATCTTTTGCTGCATAATACATGTCAAACAAAATGGCTTCGGCAGGAATATCTTTCATGTTCACATTATTCACATAAACATTTTCAACAACGCCGCCACGTCCACGGGTTGTTTTAAATCGAAGGCCAATATCGCTGCCGATAAATGTGCAGTTACTCACAAAAAGATTATTTGCCCCTCCACTCATTTCACTGCCAACCACAAAACCGCCATGCGAATGATAAACCGTACAATTGTTTACAATGATATCCTGTGTTGGCATTCCTCTTTTTCTTCCTTCAGCATCACGACCACTCTTGATGGTAATGCCGTCATCGCCTGTATCAAAATTGCAATCTTCTAATAAAGCATTTTTACAACTCTCCAGGTCAACAGCATCAGTATTGGTGCCATACCATGGGTTTTTCACCCTCAGATTTTTCAGCGTGATATGCTCACTCATCATCAGGTGTGTTGTCCAGGCAGGAGAATTCTCAAATGTCACATCTTCGATCAGAATATTTTTACATTGATAAATGCGGATCATATTGGGTCGGAGAAAATCCTTAATGTCTTCAAAATCGGCCAATGTTTTTCCATCAGTTAATTTGCCAATATTGTTTGTAAGAAATCCTTTCAATGCTTTTTCAGAAGAATACCACATTTTTTTATCAGCCGTTAACACGCCTCCATAGTCCTGCAGATGTTGCTTCCACTGTGTTTCAGTAAGTTTCTCTTTTTTAACGGGTCGCCAATAGTAACCATTTCCGTTCATGATCCCGGGGCCGGTTATAGCAATATTTTCCAGGTTCTCTGCAACAACAGGCGACTGGCACCTGGCAGCAGCAACACCTTCAAAAGAAGAAACAACGAGCGGATACTGGTTAAAGTCGGAACTAAAAATTACCAATGCACCTTTTGCCAGGTGCAGGTTGATATTGCTTTTCATGATAATTGGCCCTGTAACAAAAGAGCCTCGTGGGATCAAAACCGTACCTCCGCCTTTTTGGGCACATTCATCGATCGCTTTATTAATAGCAACAGAATTCAATGTCATTCCATCTGCCACAGCGCCATAATTTACAATGTTGAATGTGTCTCTTTTAAAATGAGGTGCATAAATTTTGGGTAATTCAAAAGCAAATTTTTCTTTGAAGGCAGATGGTTTTAAATATTTTGCCAAAGCCAGGTTTTGATCTTTAATACTTTGGCAAACCAATGAAGCTATAGAAGAAGCTCCATATTCACTGAAGTGTGTATTGTCTTCCGGCTTGCCTTTGTAATTTTTAAAATGATTGACAGGAATATTTAAAAAGAAACGCCTGCTGTTCTCAACACCTTCTTTTACGATCAGCCCTTCGCTGCTTTTATGCAGATCGATCAACGGCACATTCATCGTAGCTGCAACTTCTTTTACCACACCGGGATAATCTCCATGCTGGTCTACAAATTTTCCCGCTGCATCAAATTTCCTGCGCATCACGGGTGTAATTAAAACAGGATTTGCTCCTTTGCTTCTTACATCATTTACAAAACGAACCAGGTTCTCTTTGTATAAGGTATGTGCAGGTGCAGAACGGTTGCTGTCCTCCACTTTCTGATCATTATGCCCAAATTGTATCAATACATAATCTCCCGGTTTCAAACGGCTCATTACGGTATCCCAACGATGTTCGTTTATAAAGCTCTTGGTGCTACGGCCATTAACTGCATGGTTCTGAATCTCCACCTCATCGGTCATATAATTGGGGAATAATTGGCCCCAGCCACGTTCAGGATTTTCATCCAATGGCTTATTGGCCATAGTACTGTCGCCAATTAAAAAGATGGTGACCTTTTTATCGGGAGCCAGGAAGGCAAATCCGCTTACAATAAGTAATGCTAAAAACAGGTTTTTTTTCATTGCAATCAATCGTTTTCGCTATTCAATTTTACCACAATATCCGTAGGTAAAAATGCATTAAAAGATGTTTATTTACGCAATCGTTCCCGATAACGATACCGCTTTCCAGGCACCATTTTTTATGGCATTTTTATGGCCTGCCGGGCCAGCAATTTCCAGTCTCCATGCAGCTTTTGCCAAACCAGCATGACCGCTAAACGTACCTGACCTGGTTTGCCATTATCGTTGGTGACGGCATTGATCTTATGCCTGACAATGGCTACATTTTTGCTAACATAAATTGTCTGCTCTGTAATTTCAATTTTTACGAAATCACTTTGACCGGTTACTATCTTATGAACGAATTCACGTTTGTCATCTACATGACCGCCCGAATGACCATAGCTTAATTTTGGGGAAGTAAGTTTGTCGAGCATTATTGAATCTGCTTCAACCATTGCTTTTCGGAATTGTTCAAGAACATCTGCAATATGCGTATCAATTTTACTTTGTGCTTTTAATACCGACATCGTGGCCAGCATTACGATCGTAATTAAGATCAGTTTTTTCATCATGATAGTTTTAAAACCTGTTGGTCATAGGCACCAGGTCGGTTAATTCAGAAATTTTTACAGGACGTTTCAATGCAATACTTTTCCTGGCTGCTATGCCAATAAGTATTGACATAGCCCCTTCCCTGGTGCCGGCCATTACATTGTATGGATTATCTGTTTTGTCAACAAACATTCTCCTTTGCATGCGTACATCACCACCCCCATGCCCACCTTTTATTTTAGGCGTGGTATATATCTCATAATTTTTAGAAAAATTATCCATCACCATTATTTCCCTGAACTCGCCGGGTATGGCATCATCGGCATTGCTCATTTCTGTTGCATGGCGGTTGGCCTGGTCTTCGGGTGTTTTTTGCAGGTAAGGAATATCTTCCCAGGTTTCCATGCGACCACTCATTCCATTAAAAGCAATTTGCCAGCCTTCGTAAGGCGAATAAGTGGTAAGCGAATAATTTACTGTAACACCATTTGCATAAATGATCTGGGCGCTCATCTTATCGTAGATGTCAATTTCATTGCTCCAAACGCAACCATCTCTTAAATATCCATCGTGCTTTTCATTTGCCACGTAAAGAGCTGTCAGCCTTTCGTCTGCTGTAATATCCCAGAAGAATTTGCAATTGCTTTTATGTTCGCAGCCACGGCATTTAGTACCACGGAAAGCATTATTTGTTCCATAATGATCCAAAGAGCCGTAAGCACTCACTTCTACCGGTTCGGAATTTAACCACCAGTTTACCAGGTCAAAATGGTGTGTGGCTTTATGCACCCAAAGCGAACCGCCTTTTGCCATACGGCCATGCCAGCGGCGGAAATAATCGGCTCCATGATGCACATTCAGGTACCAGTTAAAATCAACTGAAACAACTTTTCCGATCCTGTTCTTCGCCAGCAATTCTTTTACCTGCATGGCATGTACACTATGCCTGTAATTGAATGCTACCGTAACTTTTTTGCCGCTTTTCTTTTCAGCTTCCAATATTTTTTTACACTTTACTTCATCGGTTGTCATGGGCTTTTCAGTAATGACATTTACACCCATATTCAATGCCTTTATTATAAACTCATCATGAGTAGCATCAACCGTTGTAACAATTACATAATCGGGTTTTGTTTCCGTAAGCATCTTTTCAAAGTCGCTGAACGTCGGACATTCCACTTTCAATGTTTTTTTCACATATTCTAACCGGCCCGGGTTAATATCTGAAAGCCCTACAAACTCTGTTACTTCGCCAAAAGTTTTTATTATCTCTCTTCCCCACAGGCTTGATCCCCTGGCGCCTGTACCTACCAATGCCAATCGTATTTTCTTACCCGGTGGTATAGCAAAAGATTCAAAAGGATGCAGCATTAATGCAACACCTGCAGCGGCTGTGTAACCAAGAAATTTTCTGCGTTCCATAATTATCGGTTTAAAAGTTAATTAACCGGTTCTATCCTAAACCAATCAACATCAGCAAAGCCGGCATCGTTGGTAATATTATTGCGTAAACAAAACATACCAACTTTTGCACCCACCCAACGCCCTGGCCTGGCCGTAAATGGTTTCAGGATAGTGGTATATTTTTCTCCATCAGTACTAAAACCAAAATGACAGTTGCCCCCTTCCTGTACGTTTATTTCCAGGAAAAAATCTGTTCCTGAAACCGGGAAAGATGCAAGTTCTTCTTCAATATTATTTTTATCGGCTTTGGTATTTTTTTTAGCGATAATAAAAAGCTGGTCGTATTTTTTCACCAGCGATATATAAGCATAATCACTGCCAAACATGATCAGGCCAAAACGTTCAAAATCAAACTTAGGACTGAAGCGAAGTTTTACTCTTGCAGTAAATGCATCAGCAGGTAATTTTTGTGCTATAATATTAGGCAGGTTCCAGAGGTTATTGATCGAGTCAGGCTGGTAAACAGAGAACATTCTTAATGCCCCGTTTGAAGTTGGAAAAGCCCAACTCCCCTGCGGATTGGCCTGCCATTGCCATTGCAGTCCAAGCTTTGGTGAATTGAATTCATCAGATTCTGCAGGTGTTATGATCGGATGCGTTTTACCAACATTTGGTTTTTTATAAACCATCACCGGTTCACCTTTGCCGTCAGCATCTTTATCAATACCGATTACCGGCCAGTCGTTCACCCATTTTATCGGTTGCAGGTGCACCACTCTTCCATAAGCATCTTTATCCTGGAAATGAAGGAACCAGTCTTCGCCGGTTTGTGTATTGACCCAGGCGCCCTGGTGTGGACCGTTAACAGCTGTTGTGCCCTGGTCCATCACCATCTTTCTTTCATAAGGGCCGTAAATATTTTTTGAACGCAGAACTGTTTGCCAGCCTGTAGATACGCCTCCGCCGGGAGCAAAAATGTAATAGTAGCCATTGCGTTTGTAAAACTTAGGCCCCTCAATCGTTGGGTCTTTTTCGTGGCCATCATAAACCATTACACCGTTGTCCAGTGTTTTGGTGCCTTCACTGTTCATTTGTTTTACAATGATAATACTTTTGATACCGGCACGGCTGCCGGCAAAAGCATGAACTAGGTAAACCTTGTTGTCATCATCCCACAAAGGACATGGGTCTATTAAACCTTTTCCTGCTTCTACTAAAACAGGATCGGTCCAAGGCCCTAAAATATTTTTTGCTTTGGTAAGATAAATTCCAAAATCAGGATCGGGATAATAGATATAAAATTCGTTGTTGTGATAACGGATAGAAGGAGCCCAAACTCCGCCGCCATGTTGCACTTTACTAAAATGCTCAAATGGCGATTGGCGCAATAACGCATGGCCGATCAGTTTCCAGTTTACGAGATCTTTTGAATGTAATATGGGTAAGCCCGGAACATGATTAAAACTTGAAGCCGTTAAATAAAAATCATCGCCAACCCTTATTGCATCGGGGTCGCTGTAATCAGCATTGATGACCGGGTTTTTGTAAGTGCCATTCCCATTATCGGCTACCCACACTTTTGAGACCTGTGCATGCACAATATTTGTAAAGAGCAATAATAAGAATACAATATTCTTTTTCATAAGTTGCAGGCAGCAGCGTTAAAAAATTATAATTGCACGATCCCTTTCGCTTTTCCAGATCTGAAAGCTGCATCAATGATCCGCATCACTCTCAAACCATCTTCAGCCGAAACCGGTAATGGTTTATCATTCCGGAGTGCATGGTACAATCCATCATAATAATCCATATAATTACCCTTTTCGGAACCAATATACTCACGGATGATATTTTGACCATCCTTGTCTGTATGCAGTAAACCTTTGGCGTCTTCTGGTTCAATACCCCAATCGGCATCTGCCAGATCTTTACCCTTTTGGAGATCGGTTTCCTGCACATCAGCCCTGGGCTTAATAAAACTGCCCTTTGTGCCATGAAAAATATAAGCAGGCAGTGGTTCCCGTACCAGGTAACCACTTTTTAAGCGTACCCTTAAGTTTTTGTAGAACAAGATCATCTCAACATAATCAGTTACCTGTGAGATTGGCCGCAGGTTCGTAGTATCAGCAAAAACACCATCAGGCATTCCAAACAATTGCAAGGCCTGGTCTATCAAATGCGGGCCAAGGTCATATAAGATACCTGCGCCGGGGCCGGGAGTTTCTTTGTGTTGCTTGTAACTTAATATTTCGCTGTAACGGTCAAAATGAATTTCAGCTTCTACCACTTCGCCTAATAATTTTTCCTGCACTACTTTTTGTACAGTTTTAAAATCGCTATCCCAGCGCCTGTTCTGGTAGACACTCAGTTTGCTTTTTTGCTTTTCTGACAAAGCAATTAATTCTTCAGCTTCAGCAAGTGTACAGGTGAAAGGTTTTTCAATAACCACGTGTTTACCGGCAAGCAAGGCAAGTTTTGCATATTCAAAATGCGTATAGTTCGGTGTATTAACGATCACCAGTTCAATGGCATCATCGGCCAGCATGGTTTCAAGCGAACGAAAAGTTTTAATACCCGGGTATTTTTCTTCAGCCAGGTTCTTTGTTCTTTCAAATACTGCATACAATTCAAATCCCTCATGCAAATGAATAAAGGGAGCATGGAAAATACTTCCACTCATACCAAATGAACACAAGGCCGTTTTTATTTTTTGCATATTGATTTTTTGTTTTAATCTACAAAGAATTTTCTTTCTGTAAGCCGTTTTCTTTACTTATGCTCTTATTTAAACGATATTGGTGTTACAAACCCCATTTCTTTCATCCATGCTTCCAATAAATCTAACCACAGATCAGTTGAACCCGGGTTTTCATCAAGCCTGATACCATGGCCACCCTGCGGGAAAATATGAATGCTTGCATTGATGTTATGTTCCATCAGGGCATCATAAAAAAGCACACTGTTCTTTACATTTACGGTTTTATCATTAAACGCATGAACCATAAATGTCGGAGGTGTATATGCTGAAACCTGTAATTCGTTGGAATATTTTTCGATCATCGCCTTTGTGCTGTCCGGCCCGATAAAATATTTTTTACTTCCCGGGTGTGCATATTGGCCCATATTGATAACAGGAGAAAGCAATACCATAAAATCGGGACGATAGTTCTGTGTATCTAAAGAATCTTTTATTGCTGAAACATCTGCTGCATGTGTACCCAATGTACTGGCTACATGGCCGCCTGCAGAAGTACCCATAATACCAACTTTACCTGTTTTAATATTCCATTTTATTGCGTTGGACCTGATGATACGCATGGCCCTTTGTGCATCCTGCAATGGCGCCAGTTGTCTTTGTTGCAGGTCTGTTTGATGAGGCAGACGGTAGATAAGTACAAATGCATTAATGCCGATCATGTTGTACCATTTTGCAAGGTTAAAACCATTGTACAAATGCGATAATCTTTCGTAACCGCCACCGGGACAAATTAAAACAGCCGTTCCGTTGTTTTCGGATCCTGGAACAACGAATGCATACATCCCCGGTGTGCCCACTCTCCATATACGGTCATTATATAAAGTATCGGTTACGGTTTTACCATTAAAGTTGGGTTTCTTTCCTTCAGGCCATAAGGGAATAAAATCCTGCGCCATTGCATTAACAGCAAAGGCAATGATGATCAGTATGAAAAATAATTGCTTCATTTAATTTTTAGTTGCAGGCCATTGAAAAAGCCTTGCTTCAGCTTTTTTAAACCAACTTGTTTCCTGCGGAGCATTGGCATTAAAAAAAATATTTTCCAGGCTATATTCTTTTGCTTCTTTATCAGTTAACTGCTTTGACCAACTTACCCTTTTACTAAAGTCAGATCCTTCGCCTGTATTTTTATACTCCGCATACCAGGCGGTCTTTTCATTTTCAGGATTACTCCAGTTATTCCACCCTTCAGGTGCAATTACTTTTGGCAATTCGCAACGAATAAAAATTGTTTTTGCATGGGCTCGCCAGGGTCGGCCGAGAAATAATTTATTTACAGCTGAATCAGCAATGATCTTACAATCCAGGAATACAAAGCCATACTTTTTTCCCGGTGTTGTATTGGCAGCTGTAATAAATGAATTTGATCTTGCTTTGATCGTACAATTTTGAAACACAGCTGTAGATGGGCCAAAAATAAAATCGGTAGTGCCTTCAATATAACAATCTGTAAAAAGTTGCCGGGAGGTTTCGCCCGAAGCAAATATGGTATCCTGGTTGCCCAGGAAACGGCAATTCTTAAACACTGCTTTATCAGCATCAACATATAAAGCCAGTGCCTGGCCTACCGGCCCGGCCGAATTCTGAAAAGTGATATTCTCAGCCACAAAACGGTTGCCTGAAATTTTTGCGGTGTAAGAAGTGAAAGTGGTGAGTTTTCCTCTTCCGGAATAATCATTAAAATTGATGATGGTCTTTTCTACACTTTCACCAATAAAAGTTACATCAGTGTTGTCTGAAGGCAGCATTATTTTTTCGTTGTACACTCCATTCTTTATATACAATGTAATTGTCGCCAAAGGATATACCCGCATGGCATCAATAGCATCCTGTATGTATTTGTAATCGCCGCTGCCATCTTTTGCAACAGTAAATACATACTTGTATTGTTGCGGATTTGAAGTTTGTGAAAAAGCATTTGCTCCAAACAACAGTACAATACCCGATATCAAAAGATATTTTTTCATCTATTATTTAACAAGGCTGTTGAGATATAGTTCAATATTTGTATAATGCTTATTCAATGTGTAAGATGATGCATCGGTGGCGTTATTGATATCTAATCCATTTGCTTTCTCCCAATCATCCGGCATACCATCCCTATCTGTATCAATTGGAGGAGACAATGATCTTAAAGCAGGCCATGCATTAACGGTTAACTCATACGCAGTGCCATGCGGGAAACCGCCCTGCACATCAATGAACCTTCCGGTTCCGTTCTTTACATCATTGATAATTCTTTCATCCAGTGTATCCCTGTTTGGAAAAACAGCGCCGGCGTTTTTTAAAACATCTTTATAAGCGTCGGATGCCAGTGAAGTTTTTATTCCCATAGCAATAAAAGGGGCATTCAGTTTTGCAGTAGCTGCATCTGCTTCTGTTCCGTTATTCATGGTTATGCCCAACCAATTATTCGCAGATACTTCCGATGATCCATCTACGTAATTTCCGTCCACATAAAATTTACCAAAAGGAATAGAAGGAAGTTTATTGTATGGATTTACAATTTTTGTTTTGGCATTTTTAGCAGTTGAGGGGCCTGGTTTATAATAGTTGTTGATGATATTGTAAGTACCGCCTTCACCGGCATATACATTATTGCCTCCCCAATTGTAAATTACATTGTTGCGGTAATCACAATTCTCTTCCGGCGCATTTCTAATACCGTCAAAACGCGGGGTACGGTTATTACAATGGGCAAAAAGGTTGTGATGAAAAGAGGAATGCATTCCACCCCAGATGCCACCAAAACCATGACGTTCATAATCCTTATCACCGGTTTCAAAATGGTAAGAGTAATTGAGTGGTTCCGAAATGATATTCCACTGTACCGTGGTGCTGTCGCCTGCATAAATAGAGAATACTTCATCGGTACTCCAGCTCATGCTGCAATGATCGATGATGATATTTTTTCTTCTTACTCCACCAAATGCATCATCACCACCGTTTCCGTCCACCATGCCGCCTCGTTGATATTTATCGCCCATCCTGAAACGTAAAAAGCGGACAATAATATTATCGCCGCCCAGAACAACAGAATTATCCGCCAGGCAGATACCATCGCCGGGTGCAGTTTGGCCTGCAATGGTAACATCACCTTTTATGTTAAGTTTTGTTTCCAAATGTATGGTGCCTGATACTGCAAAAACAATGATGCGTTTTCCTGTTGCTTCTGCTGCTGCTCTGAAACTACCGGTTCCTTTATCATTTAAATTTGAAACAATAAAAACCTTACCTCCTCTTCCTCCTGTTGTGAATTTTCCAAATCCTTCGGCGCCCGGAAAAGCAGGCTGTCTTTCATCAACATACCGGGCAGCCGTTTGACTATGTGTTGTGCTGCAACCCAGGAAAGCTATTGACAGGAGCAAACTTAAAAAGTAAGGTTTCATTTTTTTACTTAAGATTAAAAAAGGCTGCTGCAATTTGCAACAGCCCTTGAAAACTAACGCTATGAGAAAATTAATACCCGTAATCCTGTTTTAAATTTGGATTGGCATCAATTGCAGCTTGTGGAATCGGCAGCAATTCACTTTTTCCGGGCGTAAATGAAATGGCATAAAAGGTAAGTATAGTGGCATTCATATTGGCTACATTAAGCCAGTTAACACCTGTATAAGTAGCTGTTGGCGGTGTTGGTGTATAATTAGGTTTGTAAAACGAACTCAACCATTGAAAGCTGGCTGTTGTTATCTTGTTATAATACATGGTTGTTGGATATGTATTCCATGGCGCTGTGGTTCTTGCAGCCATAGTTGCCAATAAGGTTTTTGTTTCTGCCAGTTTAGTGCCCAACAGATTCCATCTTATTAAATCATATTTACGGATACCCTCACTGCCAAATTCAAGTGCTCTTTCCTTAACAATAGCATCAAAAAAGCCGGCCTTTGTTGTTGGTGCAGGGTTAGCGGTAACATAGGCAGGGTTAGCAGCAAAAGCCCTTAACCTTACCTGGTTATAGGCAGCAATAGCTGCAACACTTGCACCATTGTTTATTTCATTATCAGCTTCTGCAAACATTAATAATACATCAGAATAACGGATGACCGGCCAGTTCAATCCAAAATACTGGGCAGCAGATGAAAGCACATTTGGTGTTATCCAATCTCTGCGGAATTTGCCATCCCTGATATTAACCAGTGTTTGGCCAACAAAAGTTCCATTTGAATTGATTGCATAAGGTGCACAGGTAACATCCCTGCGGGCATCAGTAGAATCAAACATATAAAAATAGTTGGGCAAAATGGTAAGGGCACCATTACCCAGGTTATTCCATCTTGTACCATTGTAATAACCTAATTTACTATCACCTGCGCCGCTGCTTCCGCCACTCATAGCCACTTCAAATAATACTTCGCCGTTGGGTTCAACTTTATGACCACAGATATTATCCTTAAATACAGCCTGGTAACTGGCATTCAGTTTATGATCGGCTGTACGCTGCATAATAGTATTGCACTCATCTCTTGCCATTTGGTAATAAGTAAGATAATTGCTTCCTCTTTCCATCTGCCTGTTGCGGCGTAATGAATAGCCTCCACGAAACAAAGCGATCCTTGCCCTTAATCCACGAACTGCACCCTGTGTAATTCTTTCGTCAGAAGCCACTTCGGTGCGCCAGGGTACTAATGTGGCTGCTTCGGCCAGATCGGCCAATAATTTATCATAAATAGAATCCCTGTCGGTCTTTGCTTTGTAGAGATCTGTTTCAAATGCAGCCGGTTGAAAATGCGAAGGCAGGTCGCCCCAATTCCTGATCGCCTCAAAATAAAACTGGGCCCTTAATGTTAAAGCTTCGCCATGCAATCTTTTCAGTTCTTTGATATCTGCAGCAGTGCCGCTTGTATACTGGGCCATTTTAGGAATATAATATATACAGAGATTAGCTCTTTCAATACCCGAAAACAGCTGGTTGAACGGTGCCGCCAATTGTGTGTTGCCCGGGTTCGCATTATAATGTGCAAGATCCCTTCTTTCATTATCCGGGTAAGGGGTTCCACCCTGTCCCATCATATTGTCTTCATCATACACATAATACATGTTTAAGCGTATACCATAACCCTGGTCGCCGGTAAGGGCTGCATAAGTTCCATATATAGCTGCCCTGGCATTGCTCACATTATCAAATACAAACTCCGGTGAGAATGATGAAACAGGCTGTACATCTAAATATTTTTTACATGATGTAGCAAAGACCATTGCTGTGATCATGAAGGCCGTAGCCATTTTAGTAAGTTGCAATCGTGTGTTCATTTTATAAACGATTTAAAATTTTATAAACTAAGGTTTACACCAAAAATAAAGGACCTGCTGCGTGGATATGCTGAATAATCAACACCCGGCGTAACACCACTTGCCCTGCGGGTACTCACTTCAGGGTCGTAACCGGAGTATTTTGTAAATACATGAAGATTATTAACTGTTGCATAAATACGCAACTTCTGAATTTTTGCTTTGTTCACCAAAGAAGTTGGTAATGTATAACCAAGTGTTACATTATTAATTCTCAAAAATGAAGCATCTTCAACAGCCCATGAATGCAGTATAAATGAATTGGCCTGCTTGCTGGGTGTCCATATTTTGGCGTTGGCATTTAGTGCCGCCAGCTCTACAGGATCTCTAACGATCTGGCCGGCTGCATTGATATTTGTCCAACGATCGTTCATGATAGCAAGGAGGTTTGCATTGGGTGTATACCCACTGCTGAATTCCAGTTTGTTGGCATTGTAAATATCACCCCCAACCTGGAAATTAACAAAAACATTCAGGTCGAAATTTTTATACTCTACCTGGTTATTAAATCCGCCAAAGAATTTTGGATTGGCATTACCAATAATTTTTCTGTCTTTATCCGTGATCAGGCTATCCCCGTTCAGGTCTTTAAATTTCATTACACCTGGCTGAGGTGGCGTAGATGTGAAAGAAAGATTATTAGGCACCCCTGTTTTTAAAGTATATACCTGTGTTGTGGTATTATAGTCAAACTGGTCTATGGTATACCAGCCATCGGTTTCAAATCCCCACATAGAGCCAACCGGGTCTCCAACCCTTACAATATAATCGGCAGGGAAATTAGATCCCAACCATCCGGAATTCTGCAGGTAAAAATTTTGATAAGTTCCAAGGTTCCTGATAGTATTCTTGTTAAAAGAAATATTAAAGCTGGTGGTCCAGGTTAAATTCTTCTTTTGAACAGGAGTTCCGCTCAGTTGAATTTCTATACCTTTATTTCGGGTAGATCCTACATTTTGTATCTGGGATTGATAACCATTGGTAACGTCAATAGGAGCATTCACCAGCAGGTCTGCAGTTGTGTTGTTATAAATATCTGCAGATAGTTGTATCCTGCTATTAAATAATGCTATATCAAAACCCAGGTTTTTTGAAATGGTTTTTTCCCAAACCAGGTTAGGATTTGCGAGCGCTGATGAAAAGAATCCGGTTAAAGATTGATCGTTAATTCCGTATTGCACAGGTAAGTTATTGGGTGGAATTGTAGTAGCAAATATTGTTGTGTATAAAAAGTCTGTGATACGGTTATTACCCGCCTGGCCATAACTTAAACGTACTTTAAATTCATTTACCTTACTTTTTATTTTGCTGAAGAACTTTTCTTCAGATACCCGCCATGCTACGGAACCCGATGGAAAAAAGCTCCATTTGTGATCTGATGCAAATTTTGAAGAACCATCCGCCCTGGCTGATAATGATAACAAATATTTTCTGTCTCTTGTATAATTAAACCTTGCAAACCCCGAAACAATACGGCTTGTAACTTCGGTACTTGTTGGTTTGGGTTGAACAGAACCGGCAGGGGCACTTCCCATATTGAGGTTTGCAAGTGCAGTTTTTGCATCAACGCCAACGGGGAAAAAACGTACTTCTGTAAAGTTGCCTTTGTCAACACGGTCATATACCTCCTGTCCAAGTATTGCGGTAATTTCATTACGTTTTGAGAATTTTCCGCCGCCAACATTGGTATAGCTAAGCACATTTGAGTTGTTGATGGTAACACGGCTTGTATTGCCTATTGATACAAGGGGCATTGATGAACCTACTAATTTAGAATTCCCGGTTAACGTATCATCAAATGCTTTTTGAACACCCTGGGTATAGTCATAACCAACCGTTGACCTGAAACTTAAAAAACGGGTCAATCTCAGATCCACATACCCGCTGATGTTTAAGATATTGGTAACATTTTTACGGTATTCGGCCTGGTTGTATAAAATAGGGTTCACCAGTTGTAAACTGTTTGCATTTGTTTCTGCAGCATAATTGGGATCGTAATCATCCAGGTCCTGACCTTTAATAAGCATCGGCCTGTATTTAAGTGCATGGCGCAGGCGATTGGTTGAAAAAGAACCATCGTTTGATGTGCCGGCACCTATTACAACTGTATTATTATAACGTGTACTTAAGCCTACTTTTAAACGGCTGTTGAAATTATGGTCAAAATTAAAATTGGCCATCTTTCTGTCATACCCGGTATTAAGCAATATCCCATCTTCTTTGTTATAGGTAAGTCCCAAATTGAATTGAGTATTCGCAGAGCCTCCCAGCATATTGATATTATGTGTCTGGAACATGGCACTGCGTCCGAACATTTCATCCTGCCAGTCAACATCCTGTACAGATTGATAATTTTTCAGCGTATCCCAGGTAGTACCATACTGGCCTACAAAATTTGTACTGTCTGTTGCATTACCACGGCTGCGCTCATATTGATAAGTAACAAATTCATAAGGGTTCATTACATCTAATGTATTAGGAAGTTTTCTTACACCCATGAACCCATTGTAGGTAATAGTTGTTTTGGCATTTTTCCCTTTTTTAGTTGTAATGATCACTACCCCGTTTGAACCTCTTGCCCCATAAATAGCGGTGGCTGATGCATCTTTCAAAACATCCACTGTTTGAATATCCTGTGGTGAAATTACCGATAAAGCATTTTCAACCTGAACACCATCTATAATATACAATGGTGTATTGTCCTGGGTTATAGAACCGCCACCACGTACCCTGATCATTACTTCAGCGCCGGGTTTACCTTCGGTAGCAGTTAACTGAACTCCTGCAAGTCTGCCGGTTAAAGCTTCAGCCGCAGAGTTTACAGGTATATCCCGTATTTGCCTGGAGTTGACCGATGATACAGAACCGGTAAGGTCTTTTCGCTTTACGGTTTGATAGCCCACCACTACTACATCTTCCTGGGTGATCACATCTTTAACTAATTGAACTGTTCCGGCATCATTACCGGTAACGTTTACAACCTTAGTAGTATAGCCAATGGAAGAAATGACGAGGTCGAAACTTCCATTACCTGCAACTGAGAGGGAAAAATTACCATCCTTATCAGTTTGCGTTCCTTTCTTTGATCCTGTGGTAAGGATATTGGCATTGGCAACAGGACTTCCTGCTTCATCAACGACCTTACCTTGGATCGTTCTGTTTTGAGCCAATAAAATAAAAGGGGAAATTAAAAATACAGTTAAAACCAATAGTAGTTTACTCATATAGCAATATTTAAAATTCAAAAAATGATGCAATCTTTCTAAAATCGTTCCAAGGGTCGAAACTTATTCGTATTTTACGTAGGGTATCAGGAACAAGTCTACATAGTTTATTTAACAATTTATTCATCGGCGATTGATTTTTTTACGCAATCGTTGCCGATAACGATTGCAGCGGAAATTGAGAAAGCAGATTACACCCAAAAAATGATAGCTTGCAGCTAAGCCATGAGCATTGAATTTTTACAAAAGCCTGATAACCCATAACATATAATGTACGAAGCGATAACCATAAAAGATATTGCAAAGGCACTCGGATTATCAACTTCAACCGTGTCACGAGCCTTACGCGGAAGCCATGAGATAAGTTCGGATACCAAAAAAATGGTGATAGAATATGCCGAACAGTTTAACTACCGGCCCAACCCCATTGCACTCAGTTTAAAAGAGCGCCGCAGCCGTTCAATAGGTGTGGTTGTTTGCGAGATCGCAAACAACTTTTTTTCACAAGCCATCAATGGCATTGAATCTATAGCATACAACAGGGGTTACCATGTTATCATTTCACAAAGCCATGAATCGTATGACCGGGAAGTGGTGAACGTTGAACATCTTGCCTCCAGGTCGGTTGATGGTTTGCTCGTTTCTCTATCAACAGAAACAGACCATATTGAACATTTTAAAAGTTTACACGACAAAGGTTTTCCTATTGTTTTTTTTGACAGGATAACCGATGAGATCGAAACGCATAAAGTTGTAGTGGATAATTTTAAAGGAGCTTATAATGTAACACAGCATTTGATCGATGCAGGATATACCAGGATCGCCCACCTTACCAATGCTTCTCACCTTTCTATAAGTAAAGAAAGATTGAACGGGTACAAGGCTGCGCTGACTGATAATAATATACCGGTTAATGAATCTTACATTAAATATTGCGACCACGGTGGCATGATATACAAGGAACTGGAAGATGCCGTTAAGAGCCTCGTAAACTTAAAAGACAGGCCGGATGCTATTTTCAGTACGGGCGACCGGTTGTCTGTTAGTTGTCTTACTGCTTTAAAAGCTATCGGTTTAAAAGTACCGGATGATATGGCGCTGGCTGGATTTTCAAATTCGCCACTGGTTGAACTGCTGAACCCAAGTTTAACGGCTGTTAAACAACCTGCTTTTGAAATGGGGCAGACGGCAACAGAATTACTCATCAATATTATTGAAAGTAAAAGACCTGTTACAGAATTTGAAAAAGTAGTTTTGCAAACAGAACTAATTGTAAGAGATTCATCCGCAAAAAAATCTGAAATTAAATCCAGCAAGGCAAAAAAAATAATGAGCTGAAAGTTGAAACTCACTAACTGTAATGCTGTCAGTCTGAGCTTGTCGAAGACGGATTAGTTCAATATAGCCCCGGTTTCGACAAGCTCAACCTGACAACTTTTCAAACTCATGCACTTCTCTAATCAAGTTCAAAATTTGATTTTCTCTTACAAGATAGTTGCAACAGGAACCGCATCCATATCAGTAAACTCTTTGTTCTCACCAGCCATCCCCCATATAAAACCATAGTTGGCAGTACCTACACCAAAGTGCATA
>Ga0193752_1000263_pt1 | contig 57470 bp, 90 predicted proteins | sample H1c1metaG_FD_144924 | JGI IMG/M metagenome (GOLD analysis project Ga0193752, IMG submission 144924) | Soil microbial communities from a riparian zone of the East river system, Colorado, United States - H1c1 | ecosystem: Environmental > Terrestrial > Soil > Riparian zone | place: USA: East River...
GGTGGCGTCGAACGGTTTGCTGTAGTCGTTGATGCACCTGAGCTTGACGCCTACGGTGACGACTTGTAGCGCTCCGATAGCACAAGCGGCCCACCCGTTACAGAACGGCTTGTCTTTGTAGTTGGGTGTGTCGGGGTCTAGATAGTTTTGGTAGAACGAGTCTTGTAGCCAGCGGCCTTCCTCGCTGAGTACCGCGGCTGCGGACAGGAGCGCTTCGGAGACGCTGGTTGGTGCCTTTCCGATGGTTTCGGGGATGTAGACGTGCGGTCCGGGGCCGGTCACTTCGCGTCCTCTTCGTTTCGTGCGAGGGTGGCTGCGTGTCGGAATAGTCCTACGACGTCTTCGCGGGTGGTGTGCTCGAGGTCGTTGTACTCGGGGAGGCTGTCGACGTCTCCGACGGTTTCTGCAAGCGCAGCGTTGATGTGGCGCATTGCCCGCTGGTAGACGTCGCGGGGTGTCCCTGGCGGGGAGTTCGAGGTGATACCGATGTATGCCCCGGGTGCGTCCCATATCGAGATGCAGGAGAGACAGTCGGGTTTACACGCGGAGGTGGGGTTGCGCTCTTGGCGGTGTACGCCGAGTGTGACGAGTTGCAGTGCGCCTTGTGCGCAGGTGACCCACCCGTTGCAGAACGGGTTGTCTTCGTATTCGTCGTCGAGCGGGTTCTTGTGTAGAAACCAGGTCTTTTGTGCCCAGCGGCCTTCTTCTTCTAGGACGGTCGCTGCGGCTTCGATCGCTTCGGAGGGTGTCTCTGGGGTGTGTCCGTATGCGGGTGGGATGTAGACGCGGATGTCGCTGGGGTCGGTGGACATTGGGTCAGCCTCCGGTGTCCTGGGTAGTGAACGCGAACGTGATTTCGTTGACTTCCGCCCGCTTCTCTGTGGGGAGGTCGGTGACGGTCCCGGAGGTCCATCCGACGTTTGCCTCTTCGTATTTGGCGAACGGTTGCCCTGCGTTGTCGGTGCAGAGCGACCAGGTCCCTGCGGATTCGCCTACGTAGACGCCTGTGGGTTCGGCTTGTTCGAGGGGGAACCGGTCGCGGGTGTGGTCCCCTGGGATGTCGACGTATTGGGTTGCGCTGGACAGCTGGTAGGTGGAGGGGACGGGGGCGCCGATGGTGGGGCACCACCAGATGAGTTCTCCGTTGAAGGTGGTTGCGTAGGCGGTTCCGTGGGTGCCTTCGGCGCGGATCGTTTCTACGTCGATGACGGTCTGTCGTTCTTGTGAGTAGTCGAAGGTGGGGACTTGCTGGGAGTCGAGTAGCCGTCCGACTCCGGTGGCGATTGCTTGCTGTTCGTCGTTAGCGTTTTGTCCTGCGGTTTTGGATGACTTCGACGAGGTGCACGAGGCGCCTGCGGCGAGTAGTGCGCAGGTGGCGAGCGCTGCGAGGTGTCGGCGGTTCATGGTTAGATGCACTCCTTTTCCCAGAACGCAACGATTCGTTGGTCGTTGCGGTACGTGTCGGTGAGCCGCCCTATTAGGTCGCATGCGCTGTCGGTGAGAGCTGCGATTGCAGCTGAGGTCTGTGGCGAGTGGTGTAGTACTTCGATTTCTGCGATGTGTTCGAGTGTTTCGTCTCGCCACGCGGTTTGTGCCCCGGTGTTGTGGTTGTCGATTTGTACGGTTCGGTCTTTGGTGTCTGCTCTGAGCCACCACGCTCCGAGGTAGATGAGGACTGCTGCCGCTGCTAGCGCTGCGATTCCGGTTACGAATTCGCCGGCGGTTTTCCATCTAGGCATTTAGAGGTCCTCCCTCGCGGTGGTAGACGTTGACCCCTTGGTTGGGGGGTGGGCATGTGACGGTTAGTTCCCGGTGGTTGAGCCAGGCGAGTGCTGCGAGCAGCATGAGTGCTGCTATGACGGTGAGGCCGGGTAGGTAGTCGCGTGGTGTCATCTTCCGGGGTCCGGTGTGTACTGGCCCTGGTCCAACAGGACTGCGCGTGCGTCTGCGTATGCCTCTTCGTCTAGGCCGTTAGCGCCGCTTATCTGCGCGGCGAGCCTGAACGTGATTGGGCTGTACCTGACGCGTGCGCAGTGGATGGCGGCGTTCGCTTCGTCTAGGTGTTTGAAATGGCGTAGGCACCATTCGAGTGCATCGCTCACGCGGGGACCTTCGCTCGCTGCTGCTCGAGGTCAGTCGCCGCGGCGGCTGCTGCGCGGATCGTTTCGACGACCATTTCGCGGGTGGTGCTCTTCGCGTCGTTGAAGCGGGTCACTGCTCCCCATTCGCCGGTGCGCTTCTCGATGGTGCGGCACAGGATGCGGTGCGCGTCGTGGTAGAGGTCGCGGCGGTCCCGGTTGTCGTCGTCGTCGAGGTATGTCGCGTAGGCGGCGGAGCTGAACCAAACGGGTTCGTCTGTGCGGCGGAACACTCCGATACTGACGAGTTGCAACGCTCCGTCTGCGCACGCGGACCAGCCGTTACAGAACGGGTTATCGATGTACTCGTCGTCCATCGGGTTGTGGTGGTGGAACCACACGTTCTTTGCCCAGCGGCCTTCCTCTTCGAGTAGACACGCCGCGGCTTCTAGTACCTCAGCGGTGGTGGCCGGTTCGTGTCCGAAGGCCGCTGGGACGTAGCTCTTTGAGATGTTGGTCATTGATCAGTGCTCCTTTGTGCATTCGGGGTGCCCGCACGAAAGGGTTTCCGCTCGCCTGATCAATACGGCTGGGACGTTGAGGGTTTCTTTTTGGCACCAGCAGTGGGCTTTGAGGTTTGCTGCTCCGTGTTCGCGGCGGTTGTTGTGTGCGCTGCGGTTGTTGTGTGCGCCTCGCTGGCCACCGACAGGTGAGGGTTCGTCGTCTGTGCTGTCGGGGGTGTTGTTGCCTGGTTTGCGGGTCCCTGAGATCCCTGTGTGCCGGAGGTCTGTTAGGGACCCGCGGCGTGCTCTCACGCGTTTCGGCGCATGGCACTGGCGAGTGACTGTGTGCCTGCGTACGCGGCTGCTACCCCTGCGGCGTCGGCGGGGACGCTGACGGTGTTGTGTTCGGGGATGCCGTAGGCGCCACCGACTGCGAACGCGTCGATTCCGACACCTAGGAACACGAATTCCCATTGCCACATTCGCTGTTGCTGTTCGATGAGGAGGCGTACTCCGTCGAGTGTGAATTCGCGGGAGTGGTTGTCGAGTCCGTCCGTCATGATGACGAACATGACCTTTCCGGGGCGGTCTGCGTCTGGGGTCGCTCGGAGCTTGTCCCCGACGTCGCTGATTGTCTTCCCGATGGCGTCGTGTAGCGGTGTGAATCCGCTAGGGCTGAGCGCTAGCGGGGGGACCTTCGCGAGTGGCCGCATCTCGTAGACGGTTTCGACGACGGTGGGGACAGCTGAGGAGAACTGTGCGAGCGTCACGTAGACGTCGTCGCCGAGTTCTTCGGTTAGCTCTTGCTGTTGGACGATGAAACTGTCGTAGGCGCCTTCGGTGTCGGTGCGGACGGCGGCCATCGATCCTGTGCGGTCGAGCAGTGCGACGATGAGCCGCTTGTTGGGGTCTGTCACCACTGGTCCTTTCTGTTCCTGCGGTAGCGCTCGAGGTGGCGTGTGAGCCACCTCTTGGCGGTGGTGAGACGCGGGAAGAGGTCGATTACGGGCATGGGGTTGCGGTCGGGGTACCGCCAGGGCCTGAGCACACGGTCGAACTGGTCCGCTAGTAGCTGTTGGATGGGGATAGCGGAGTCAGCGAGTAGCTCTGTGGGGACGCACACGTGCGCGGCGAGCTTGTGGGTTACGAGCTGTTGTGTGACGCGGACGGCGGTGAGGTCCCTGTACGGGTCTTCCGCTGTGTCGACTTTGATCGTCCCTGGTAACCCGTGAAACGGGTCGGTCACGCCGGCCGGTACGCGGTTGCGAGGTCGGCCCAGTCGTAACCGGACATCACGACATAGTGTTGTCCGACGTCGACGGTCCCGCGGCGTTTGATGAACAGGACCCCGAACACGTGGCGTGGCTCGTACTGCTGACACTCGATTTGCTCGAGTTGCATCTGTGTAAACCAGGAGCCGAGTTCTATGCGCTGCTGGTTTTTGCATTCGATGACGACCCCGGGGACACCTGTGATGTCGCCGCGGTCGTCTGACATGCCCATGATGCGGCGTTCGGCGTTGGGGTAGCCGTTGCCGCGTAGCCAGTTGACGACGTCTCGCTCGTAGCTGGCACCTTTTCGTCTAGGTCCGATGCCACCGGTCACGCGATAAATCTTTCGCACAGAGCGTGTATCCATCTGCCTGTGTCGAGTTGGGTTATCTCATCGCGTCCACGTGCTATGGGCTTGTCGCACTCGACGCAGATACTGGGAAATCTGGCGATAACTCCTCTGCGTCCTACTGGTTTCGATCTAGACGGAACCCAGCGTGTTAGGCAGTGGGCATTGTTCCAAAGATGTTCCAGTGGTCGTTGTTCTGCGAGCGACCCGGATGTGTGCCCACAAGGGTGACAAATCTCTTTGTCTTCGTTATAGACCGCGATGCGGTTGCATGTGTTGCAGTCAACCCAATAGGCAACGAACCACTCCTCGTAGGTTCGGATGACCCCTGCTATCTCGTAAATCTTCCCGTCGACTGGGATGTCGTCTATCGATGAAACGAGCGGCGCAACGCCCACTAGCATTAGGGGGAGGTCTGTGGTGTCTGCGGGCGCTTTGACGTCGAGTGTTCCGGATTCTTCTAGGTAATCTTTTGCGTGTTTCGCCGGCTTGACTTCCACGTAGAACGGGTCCGACCCGCGTACTAGAAAGTGGTCGACGGATTCGTAAACCCACGGGAGGCCGAGCAAGTCGAACATTGCGGCCCATCGCGCTTCTAGACGTGATCGAAACAGGCAACCTGCGTAGGTTGTTTCGATCGCTTGAACTGTGCCACCGGTCATGAGCGTACGAACCGGTAGAGTTTGCGGGTGTCTTTGAAGATTGGGATCCCGCGGTTTAGTGCGTATTTCTCTTCGTCGTCCGCGCCGATTGAGTCGCCTGCGATGCGGTAGAGGGCGGTGCAGTTCGCTAGTTGTGCTAGGTCGAACTTGTACCAGTAGTCGACGCTGTTGGGGTACATGGCGTGTGCGAGTAGCGATAGGTGGGGGACGATGACGCCTACCCCGGTGGCGTCGTGGATGTTGAGTCCCATCGCTACTGCGGTGCGGGTGTTCACTACGGGGTCGGGGTTGGTGTATGGCCCGGCGATGTAGACGAGGTGGTTCATGCGGGCGGGTCTGCGTGGGTGACGGGGACGGGTAGGAGCTGCTCGAGGTCCTCGACGGTGAGTAGCACTCCCTTTTTCCTGTAGAGGTGCCGCGGGTCGCACGCGGTGTGTGTCATCAGTCCGTCTACGGCCCGGATGATCTGGGCTGGCGCCGCGCAGTAGAGGCAGCGGGGTAGGCGACATTCGATGACGCGTTGATGCCCTGCCCTATACATCCGTTCGCATTCGACGACGTCACCTGAGAGTTCTACGAGCAACGTCACGAGGTACGGTTCGTAGGTGTAGAGGTCGTTTCCTAGTGGTGTCGCGTAGAATCCGCAGGTGCAGTCGGGGTCCGGTGCTGCGTGCCCGGATTCTTCGAAGCTGATTGCGTAGGAGTAGAGCTGGTTTTTGCATTCGGCTTTGGTGTCGATGCCGAATGCGGTGGCGGTCCCGCCGATTGATTGCCAGAACTTCCCGTCTCCTGCGAACCTGAGGCGCGCTACTCGCTGGGCGAGTATCGGCATGTCATCTTCGACGACCTCTAACTGACTTTCGCTGGTTCCTTCGTCGGTTCGCTCGGCGAATGCTCCGGGGGCGAGGCGGGCGAGGGCGTTTCGCCAGGGGTCCGTTGTGGTGAAGGTGATCGGCGGTGCGGGAGCGGGGTGGGGATTCGGTGTATTCGCTTTGGTGTTCCGGTATTGCCCATAGCTGAACCCTCCTGTTGTTGGCATTGGGGTTTCCTTTCCGGTGCCCGCCGGATTGTGTCCCCAGTAGTGCTCTTCGTCGATCCAGTACGCTGTCATGCGTTGTCCATGAGGGTTTGGTTGGGTGTCAGGCCGTAGTCGATTTGGAGGTTTTCGCCTAGGCGTTGTGATGCGAGTGCGGCGTTCCTAATGTCGAGGTCGATGCCGATGCTGTCGCGGTTGTTGTTGTGTGCGACTAGGAGGGTTGTGCCTGTCCCTGCGAAGGGGTCTAGGACTACACCGGGGCGCCAGGCGTTGTGTCCGCAGTCAGACCAACCGACCGTCTCGCTTATTCGGCTGAACGTGGCACCTGTTGCTCGACGTTTGGCGTGGGGGTCACGCCACGGTTCGAAAGCGCTGCGTCCGCTGAGGTTCTCATTGCGCGGCTTGCCGTTGGCTAGCGCCTGCGCTTTGACGATGCGCCGTGAGGGTTCTCCGCAGACGGTGCAGACCCGTTCGGGGCACATTGCCTTGATGGGGCGTTCGCAGAGTTCGGGTGGGTAGACGGCGTAGTGGGAGCCCTTGTATCCGCGGGTGGTGATTTTCCACCAGTCGAGCGGCGGCGCTCCTGCGGGGTTTGACTTCATCTTGTCGGACGGGTTGCTCGGATCGGTGTGGTGGCCGGGCGCGCCGCGGTTAAACGTCGCTGGTTTAGATCCGGCGTCGGTTGCGGCTAACGGGTGCTTTAGCTGTTCTCGCACTGCGTCGAGGTCGAACCACCGCTTAGCCGACTTGCACGCAACGATCAGATACGACGTCGCGGGGCGGAACTTGTCGCCTAAGGCACCAACGGGGGGGTTGGGTCGTACCCAGTGGACGAGGTTGCGGATGCGCCATTGACCCGCGGGTGAGGGTTGGCCGGTTAGGAGGTTGATGCCGTAGGCGAGGGACCAGGCGTAGAGGGTGGGGATACCGGTTAGCGATTTGGGGAGTGGCCAGCCGATTCCGCCTTTGCGTGCCCCGTAGCGGTCACCTCCACTGAAACTGTTGTAACCGGAGCGGTTGCGTGTGGCGCTCCCCTCATATCTGGATTGGAGTTCCCGCCATCCTCCGTCGCGGTAGTCGCCGCCTGCGCCACCGGAACCGGCGTAGGTGTCGCCTAGCTCGACACACAGCGACCCGTGCGGGGCGAGTACCCGTGCTAGCTCCGCGGTGAGGGTTAGCAATGTGTCGATGAACTCGGCTGGGGTCCGTTCGCTGCCTATCTCGTAGCGTTTGAGGGGGTGGTCGTCGGGGAGGTAGGAACGCAACGCGAGGAACGGCGGTGACGTCATACAGAGGTCGACGCTGCGGTCTGGGAGTTCCTCGAGGCGCTGGTGTACGTCACCGATGAGGAGACGGGCGGTCACGTGACGTCCTGCCAGAGCTTCTCTTTAACCTCAACGATGAACTCGGCGAACACGTCATTAACGGCGTTGGCGATGTCGTCTGTGTAGTGGGCTGGGCAGTCTGGGAGGTGCTTGCCGCTTGTGGCGTATTCGATGAGGCAGTCGCATTCGAGGATGCCTGTTAGCGCTTCTCGTACGCGTTCGGAGAAGGTCACGCGGCGGCCTTGAGGTCTTCGCTACAGAGGTCGCAGAGTCCGAGGTTGGTGGTCGCGGTGGTGGAGTCGCATCGCCAGCACCTGTCTGCGGTGTTCTCTTGTGACCACTGGTCGACGGTGAGGTCTTCGAAGAACCCGCGCCAATCGCTGGTGTGGTTTCGCTCTATCTCGCGGTCGATGGCCTGGCCTAGTTCCGCCATCTGTTGCGCTGCGCGTTGCATTTCGCTAGCGAAGGTGCCCCACTGTTCGGTCCACCCTGAGAGCGCGTTGACGAACCCTTGCGCGGCGGCGTAGATGACCTGTTGCGCCAATGAGTGCGCGGTTCCTTCCGCGATGAGGACGTTCGCGGATAGCGGTTCGTTTTCGTATTCGGGTCCCCATTGCCAGGTGACCGCGCAGCGCTGGTATTCGGTTACGTCTGCGTTGAACGTTGTGACGTCTTCGCCTGAGCGGAGTTGTGTCCAGAGTTCAACGGAGGTGGGCCGGTAGACACGGAGGGTGTCTCTGCCTTTGGCGATGCGGAGTGTCCTGCCGTCGTGGGGTCCGCCGATGGCGTACAGCTCGTCGTTCACGGTTCACACCCGACGTGTACATAGGACCCGTCAGACAGGCACGAGAGGCTTTGTCCTACGTGGATACCTAGGTTGCATTCTTCGCAGTGACCATCGAACCGTGCATATATGCCGCTGCGTTCAACGGTGACGCGGGGGGCGGGTTCGATGTTTCCGTCCTCCATGCAAGCCCAGCAGTTCGCCGGTTTAGGAAACCCGTGCTCGCATGCGTAGGTCATCTACGGGATACCTCGTCGAGAGCGACGCTGACCTTTTCAAGCCAGTACCACACGCGGTGGGGTCTGCCGCGGTCGAAGTTCCCGAAATGGCGGTCGTTCCATTGGCCGATACGAGCTGACAGGTAGGTGCAGACGTGGCGCATGTTCACCCGTCGACCCCGGGGACAATGACCTGAACATCGGGGGTGAAGTTGAGCGCTTCCGCGGGGATCTCGATCGTGACCTCAGGTCGAAGCGGTTTGAACGCCTGGTCCGGAATCGAGATTTTGAGTTGCACGACGGTCCCGCGGTGCATCACAGGTCGTTTCTGTGTGACTCCTGCGACCTTGATCGCTCGGAGCGAGTAGTTCCCGCTGTCGTCGCGGTAGTAGTTCGACCACTCAGGTTCGATGCGTAACCAGCAGGTAGCGGTGGCCATTAGAGGTCCCGGTCCATGTCGCGGTAATCAACCCTGATTTGGCCGCCGTTGCGGCGTGTCTGCCACCCTGTGAGCAGCAGAAACGAGATGAGCGATACGACTGCGAGGGTGAGTGCTCCTGCGAGGAAGATCCCCGCGGATGCCAGCCCGCCACAGGCGGCAGTGGTAGACAAGGTGCGCTCCTTCTCCGTTGCGATCTTCGGGGGTTGGGAGGGTTGGCCTGGTGGGGTCGGTGACCGCCGACCCCACCAGGGATCTGGTGTGGTGGTACCTAGGTGGCCTGGTAGCCGCTTGGCCTGCCTAGATCACGTCGGTTCCGACGAGAGGGGCGAACAGGTCCCCCGTCGGGGCCGGCTGGTCTGCCCCTGGGGTCGCCTGCTGGTCGCTGGGCTGCCCCTGGTCCCCCAGCAGCGCAGACGCCGCGGGCGGCCGGTACTGGGCCTTGTGGAGCTTCTGAGGGTTCATCCCAGGGGACTCCGGTGGCTTGTCGTCGTACCACTGCAAAGCCAGGGCCCCACCGTTGGCCAGGCCCTGCGCGCTCGCTGCGATGACAGCGTCTCGGACGGCCTGGCGTGCCTGGCCCTTGATGTACATCTTGCGTAGGCCGTTGTCGTCGGGGTTGTCGGGGTTGCGTTCGCTGGTTTCGCCGGTAACGACGATCTGCATTTGCGGTTTCTTGTCGTCGTAGAACAGGGGAAGGCGGGTCTTGAAATCGACGCGTTGGACGGCTTCGACGTTGGTGATTCGGTCGATGGTTACGGTGTGTCCCTTGTACTGCGGCTTGGTAGCGGGGACACCAGCGCCCATGAGCAGGGCGTTCGGGTCGGTCATCTAGCTCCCTTGTTGGGGTTTTGGGGGTGTGGGTGGTTGGTAAGCTGCCGAAATGTTGTGCAATTACCCTCGTATCTGGCGGCTTCGGCGACGCGCCAGAAGGAACAGCCCGCGGCGTCTCGCAGCGATCGCGGGGCGCCCGTGGCACTACCGGTGGCGGTACGACGCAGGTGTGCGTACGTGCGATGTGGCGGTGAGGTGGGGTGACCGCTGGTTGCACCTGTGGGGTTGGGTGACCCGCAGCGACGCGGCGTACCAGCGGCGTTCCTCGAGCTAGGCGGCGTTGACTCCGTGGCCGACCGCTACACAGGCGGCTAGGAGGACGTCACCGCAGAGGTCGTCGTAGGTGACGGGGACCTTCACTCCGAGGCGCTTCGCTACGCGTTTGCCGCGGCGGAGCGCTTCTAGCTTCGTTGCCTTTGTGACGGTGCCTGTTGTTGGCATCGCCGCTAGTAGCGCCTTCTCCATGTCTTTGACGCCGCGGATGTCCACTCCGCTTCCGGACCAGTGGGCTACGATCACTCCGGCGGGCGCTGACACTTGTGTCACTACCGCTTGGAGCGCTAGGTAATGTTCTCTGCTCATGACCGCAGCCGCGCAGCGTGCCGTTTCCGCGCACTTATGGGCGAGAACGTCGTCGTCGAGGAGACTCAACAGCGCCCGGCCTTTGGTGGCCCAGCCTTCCGCTTCCGCTTTCGGGTTTGGGCGTGGCTTTGGCCGGTCGTCTTGTTCTGGTTGGGGTGGCTGGTCGTCTTCGTCTGGTTTCTCCGGGGGGAACGGAAGGCCGTATAGCCCTTCCATGTCCCAGCACCATTGTTCGATGGCCGGTAGGTGTTCGGGCTCCACGTCACCGCTTTTGAACGTGGGAACACCTACCGGCCATCCGATGGGTAGGGGGCGGCCTGCGGCGGTTTCAACGATTAGAGCTACTCGGGAGCGAGCATGCCCAACAAAGTCGAAGTCTGTACCTGGCTCCGCCATTTCGTTTACAGCATTTGGAACGTCCCCGCGTGTGTCGGGGTCATCGTCGTTATCGCCGCTGACATCCTCACCAACCAGCAGAACGGGTTTATCAACGTGCTGGTCTGTTTGGGGTTCATCTACGGAGCGTGCTACCTGCTCGCTTTCGTGGTCTATTACGGCGCGTGTGGGGCGCGGCGCTGGTAGACCGACAGCTTTCCTGGCGACGCTCTCACCGTCGCGGCGGATACGCCACGTCTCAAAGAGCCCTAGGAACGCGTGCCGTGCGTCTGCGATTTCGACCGGGTAGAGCCTGTATCCGTCGTCGGCGGTGATACTGACGATCGCGCCGTGTTGGACCTCTGGCGGGTCGACTCGCTCGAGGTCGCCTTGTTCGTTGGTGATGACGACGTATTCGCCTGACGCATACCCGCCAAGCTGGCAGACCTCTTCGGGGTAGGCGCCGTGCGCTGACCCGCGGCTTTTCCAATCGACGATGGTCAACCCGTAGGGCTCGTCGCAGGTCGGGCAGATGGCGTCTGGGAACTCGACTAGCGCGTCCGCGGTACCGGCGAAACCGAGCGTCCGGTTGATGACTACGAATTCGGTCATGCGCCACCGGGGCGACCACTCTTCAACGAACAGTTCACATGCGGGGATGAACGGTCGCACGTCGTCGTCGTGTAGCTCAGGTGCGAGGCGGATACCTGCGGCTAACCCTTCGACGACGCTGTGTACACCTGTCCCGCGGTCACCTGCTCGAGCTAGGTCCCGTTCAGGCGCTGTAGCAACCATCGTGAACGCCTGCTCTGGGTGCATCGCGGCTAGCTGTGCGATGTTCTCGCTGACGTAGGCGGCTGCGCGGTAGGCGTCGAGGGGGACGACTAGACCTGACGGTGTCTTTTTCCGCCACGGTTTCGACCACGCCTTTTTGATGGTCGTAACCGCGGGTACCGCATCGGTCATCTCTGGCCACTTGTGGTCTGCGGGTAGCGGGTCGCGGTACCACCTGGCGCCGGAGCGCTTCGTACGGAATATGTCTGGATCGATGGGACCTCTAAGCAGTCCCGGCATCACCAGCCTTAGCGGTACCTTCACCTTCGTAGTGAATGTTCATGTCGCTAAACGCACCAGGGGCAGAGGGCGCGTCGCACCAGATGCAACACCAGCCAGGCGGGTCAGGTCGCCACGTGTGTAGGCATCGCTGTTGCCGTCTATGCCGAAGCCACAGGCGAAGGCGTCTCACTCGTCACCGAACCCGTAGGGGTAAGCGTCGTTGTCGTCGTAGTAGTTGTCGTCTGCTAGCGGAGACAGTTCGTGCTCTTCGCCGATCCTGTTGAGGTAACCGGCTGCGTGTGCGGCGTAGTCGAGGCGTCTGTCGTCTGGCATGTCTGCAATTTCGTCGTAGAGGTCAATCACTTACCCTTGCTCCTCTCTGTGTCGGTGTCTGTGGATCATCGCTACGTCTTCGGCTAGGGACACAACGCGACCGTCAAGGCGTGTCGCTTTGATCCTGTCGAGACGTGCGTCTGCGATGAGCATCGTCCGCGCTTTGGCGTGTAGGCGCCACGTGCGTTTGAACTCACGCAAGATCAGCGCGGAGAGTTCACATATGGGGCAGCTAGCGTCGGGTGTGGGTTCGGATGAGGACATCTGTTACCCGGTACGCGGCTAGTTCTTTGCGTGCAGCTTCGATCGCGGTGGCTGCTCGTTTGTAGACGGACGGGTCGCGGTCGCGGGTGGTGGCGTCTCGTTCGATGTCGCCTAGTTCTGTGCGGAGCTTGACTGCTGCTCGACGCACGTCACCCTTGCTTGTTTGGCGTGCCGGTACCGCTCGGAGCGCGGCGCGGGGTTTGCCTTTGACCTGTACCGGATATCCGAGCGCTTCGCGTAGCCCCGGGTAGCTCATACCGAGTTTGGTGGCGATGTCTCGGAGGATGGTCGTTGAGACGGATTTGCCTTGCGATGCGACGACGCCGGCTTGTTGTCCGTTGGGGAACTTGACGCGGACGTGGCTGCCTGTTTGGCGGACGACTATCGCGCCTCGTTTGGTGAGGTAGTCGAACAGCACTCGAGCTGGGACGGGTGTGGAGTGCGCGGAGCTAGCGGCTGCACCTGGGGAGGTCATGCCGCGTCGTTATTGTCTGTGAAGTCGAACGCACGCACCAACCCTCCGCATCTTCCTGCGCTTGAGACGGTGTGTCGCCCGTATTCGACTTTGAATCCGTGTGAGACGAGGACGCCGCTGCGGGTGACGCGTCCGGTTGCGATGGCTCTGCATCGGGAGCACTGCAAGAGCCATGCGCGGTTGGCTGCTCGTTTCTCTGCTGCCTTTTCTTGTAGGCGCCTGCGTCTCTTGTCTTCTGTGGTCATCCCTCGCCATGCCATTGGCCGGTTGGCTGGCCGGGCGTCTTCGGCGACTGTTTGAAGTTGGGTGGGGTGGCGCTTGAGCGCCACTGGCGGTGGTTTCACGCGTGTACCTCGGTTCGGGGCAGGAGGTCGATGACCTCGATACCGAGCGCCTGTGCTATGGCGGTCAGGTCGGCGTGGGTGGGGGTGAGGGTGCCGATTTCGACTGCTGATAGCCAGCTGCGGGAGCGGCACACTTGTGCGGCCAGCTGTCGCTGCGTGAGGTCCCGGGCCCGCCGCCAGTTGTGGATTCCTCCACCGGTGGTTGCGTGGGCGAACACTGGGCGGGGCATGTCGAGTGGTCTACCACTGGGCGTGCTAAAACGTCTACCTTCCGTCCGAAGTCCTGTCACTTTGACACGGAGAGTGGCAGGTGACCCCTTGTCCCACCACCCTCCGGCCGCTACCCTCCGGAGTCGTGGAAGCGGACGAAATCCGGCGTCGAATAGGCAACGCTCTACGAGTAGTGCTGACCGACGCGGACATGACACACGCGCAGCTAGGCGCCGCTATCGGGAGCAGCCGCAGCGCAGTCGCATCGTGGGTCAACGGAACGAACATGGTTTCGCTAGAAGCGGTCCCACGCATAGACGCAGTGCTCGGATGCCGCCTACTGGAACAAGCGGGGATCATCACCGCCAGGTCGTTGCTCGACGCGATTGACGCAGACGGGTCGCTCGACGAGCTTGCTCGAGGTGACCTCAGAGCGACCCTAGAGCGCTGTATCGCCGATACAGCCCGCAGGCGCATAGCGGAGGTCGCAAGCGACGGTGACGCCACTGAGACGCACGTAGCGCTGCCTGACGGTCCGTCGACCGAAGAGGCAGCGCTACGTCTACTCGTCGAGCTGTTTGGGCCCGGCAGGCTCGCAGAGCTAGGCGCTCAGATAACCAGCCTCGCCGCTGTGGTCCCGGTGGCTACGGACGGGTCTGCCACCGGGGTGGGCTAAACGAATGCGTGCTCCCATCGGTGTGCTTGGACGTACACCCCGGGTACTCGCATGCGTTCCAGCTCTCCGAACCTGACGCGTCGGTCATCTGTGAAGCCACGAACGGTCCGCTCCTGCGACCCTTCGACTTGCGCTTGACGGTGTTGTGTGACGTTGCCACTGGTGTCCCCCACCTGAAATAGATCCCTCGGAAACTGCAACCAGGGGTGGCCGGCCCCGCTGCGAGGTCAGCCACCCCTGCTGTTTCAAGCTGCGTTGCAGACCGCTTCCCGCAGCTCATCGGCCGCAGGATTACCCGCACAACGATCACACGCGGCGCTGACCATCGTGAGGTGTTCAGCGACCCGCTGCGACGTGACGCCAGCTTGCATGTCGATGGCTTCACGTCCGGTAGCTAGCGCTTCGTCTGGTGCTCCCCGCAGGGCCTGCGTAGCTGCGAGGTTGAGCGCAGTCATCGACGCTGACCGCCGGTTTGTGCCTGTGTCGTACTGCGACAGCGAAGCCCGGTGGCGGAGGTCCGCTGTGTCGAGCGCCCTGGCGACGCTCTGAGGGGAGACGTCGTCAGACGCGGCCCATGCGAGGTCAAGTAGCGCGCGGCCAGTGTCACCCTGCTGGTGCGGTTGGTCGAAGAACGTCGACCATGGGCGTGCGATCATCTCGCCAGGGAGAGCACCCGCCAGCGCCTCGTCTGACTGGCCGACCGCGGTCAACGTCGGTTGCCACAGGCCCATTCGTGCGAGTGCTCGAGCTTGCACGCTGTAGAGCATCGACAGTTCTGTTGGGGTCAGACCTGGCAGCTCTAGCGCCCGTTGTGCTAGCAGCGCTCCGGCTTGTGGGTCGCCGTTCCACGCTTCGGTACGAGCGCGGGTCCCGATAATCCTCGCTTCTAGCGACGGGTTTCCGGCGTGGACCGCGCATTCCTGTGCTGCGCTGAGTAGGTCGTTGGCGATGGTTCTCCGGTTGGTGTCGAACGCGAGGAACCCCACCGCTCGGAACAGCCACGCCGCCGCGGCGTACAGGTCTGCGTCGAGGTGGTTTGGGTGGTGTGACCTCAGGAGCGCTTCGACGTCTCGGACGCTCACGAGAGCCGCTGTGTACTGCTCCCCGTGGTCGTCTTCCGCGCCACCCCCGACGACCATCGCTCGCGTCTCGTAGAAGTGTGCGACTGCACGGATTTGGTCGATTTTGGCAGGGTCGACCTGTGCGGTAGGCGCCTCGCCTGCGACGCCGCGCATGCGTTTCGCGACCTCGTTGAGAGCGGAGCCGAGCGGCTGGTATCTCCCTAGTCCTCCGGCCACAGCAACGACACCCCCCACTCGTAGAAACGTTCGTCGGTCCATGGGTTCATCGTCTCATACCTCCCCCTGGTCAGGGGTCTAGGTTCTCACGTTTGGTGGTCCTGTGCTTTCGCTGTGTGTTATCTTCGTCCCGCAACGGAAGGTGGCCACACGCCCCCTAGGAGTGGTGGGCGTGGGTTCCTTTCGGGTTGGAGCGGTACCGGTGTCCCGGTGTGCCCCTCTCCCTGTTTGGCCGCAGGGGGTACACCACCGGTACCGCTCCCCGTTCACTCGCCCGTGAGCGCGTCGATCACCTCCTGCGACGCTCCGAGCGCGACCAGGCCGTCCCGCAGCTCATCTTTGACGTTCCGGAACACCCACGCTGTCTGTCCGCCGCAGTCGACTGGCTCGCGTACGAGGCGGACGTACTCGCCTGTGGTCGGGAGGGTGAACGTGACCTTGTGCTCCGCACGTTCGAATGCCTGTCCGAGCGTCGAGCAGTGTTCCCCACCGTCGACCTGTATGAGTCGGCGATGGTCGCCTTGTCCGTACAGGTAGACCTTTGACCACTCGTCTCCGGGGCGTAGGTCCATCTTGTTGCGGTGCATCACCCCAGAGTTCGGGTTGAACCATCCGATGTGGGTGAGCCCTTCTGGTACGGGGTCGAGCCCATGTTTGGCCCACCTGGCGGACACGAGGCGTGCTCCGTTGTCGGAGAGCAGCTCCGCTGCGACGTCGACAGGGTCAGTGCCTGGTGCCGCGGGGAGGTCGAGCTGTAGCAGGAGCCTCATCGCTGGGTTGCCTTGACGTGGACGCGCCACGCGGCGCGCTCTAGTACCTGAGCGGTCCGCTCAGCGACCCGTCTCTCAGCGGCGCTGAGGTGACCGGCCCTGTCGACGCATGCTCGCAGGACTGCGATCTGTGCCGCGTTGAATGTGAGTGTCACCGCTGGTCGTCGTTGACCGCTCACGGGCACCACCTCTGGGGGACGTTCACAAGGGGGACTGTTCCTCTCCCCGCCACGCCTTCGAACCCCATATTGATACACCGTACGGACGCGACAGCGCCCCCACCACCCTTGCACCGGAGTTGTGGACTTCGGGAGGTGGTGGGGGCGCCGCTTGCAGCACCCGACGGCCTGGGCTTGACGACGCAAGCCGGGGGGCGAGGGACACGCTATCGAACCGCACGGGGCCGCATCAATGGGACCGTCGATTCGGGGGGTTCACTCTGCGTGGCGGGCCTGCTACTACGGTGTCAGGGATGAGTACGGGACAAAGGTTCTCCTTAGAGGACAAAGCCCGGGGCCTGTGGCTCTGGGACAGCGGTTGGCCGGTCGACGAGGCGGCCGCTGACATCGGAACGGCGCAGCAGAGCTTGTACGCCTGGCGGAAGGACGTCGCGGACGGGAAGCTCAAGCTCCCGCTCTTCTCGCCGCCTACTGAGCTGCTGGTCGAACGTGCCAGGCGCAGGGGGGACCAGCTCCCCGCCACGGGCACCGAACCCGCGGCAGACGACGACAACGGCGGAGCGTTGGAACTGTCGACTGGTAGCGGTGTGCCGGAGCGCCCCGAGGTGGTTCCGGCGTCCGAACTGGTCCGAACGAAATCGGATCTGCGTGCCGCTCGAGATGAGCACGCGAGAACGAAAGCTCAGCTCGACGCTGCGAACGAGGCGATCACGGAGCTGCGGGTCGAAGCGGTCGAAGCGAAGGCGCGTTCCGACGCGGCGCTCGATGTCGCCGCGACGGAGCTGGCGGACGAGCGGGCGAAAACCAGGGCGGCTGTCGACCGGGCGGACACGTTCGCCCGGTCCATCGGGTATCTGTCGGAGGTCAAGCGATGAGTTTCACGAACGCTCACCTGTGCGCCAGGAACGCAGGCGGTCTAGGTCACAGGTGGGACATCATCCCCGTCGAGTGGGAACCGAATACCCAGTGGTTCTACGACGATATCGACAACTACCGCTGCGAGCGCTGCGGGAAGATCAAGGCGGTCCTGTTCGACAGCAACTACGACCGCTACACCCTCTACAAGGGGAAGACAGGGGTCGTGTACGGAGCGGACGACGCACGCCCCACACCAGAGGACATCCGGCGGATGTTGCATGCGAAGGTGGCGCGGATCGAAGACCAGCGAGCGAGACGAGGCAACCTCGCAGCGGTCGCTTCGTAGGTCCACCACCACACTGGCGCGGGTGTGGCAGGATGGTCACTGTTCGCGGTGAGGACGTCGCGATTCCTGTCGCACCCGCCTACGCCGGTGGAGGTGTGTAACCGGAGACGTTCCTCACCGCGAGCCCCGCGTGTAGCTGGGTAGGCAGCTGGCCACTTACCCAGGGAACAGCCATGCCAGCTACACGCGGGGGTGGCGGCCCGCACCTCGGAGCCGGCCGCCACCAAAATCGCAAGCGACCCACCAGCGCATTGGGCTGGTGGGTCGCTGCGTGCCTCGGGCGAACATGCCAGACAGGCCAGAACCGTTGAAGAAAGACCGTCCCTCACGGTGCAGCATCTGACCTGTCTGGCAAACCAACAGGCGCACCGGGACCCGCCGACGAGGCTAGGAGGTCCCGGGGCGCCTAGCCACCAGTGTGGCACTCGCGGAGCGTCTCCGTACACTCCCCAGCACTACACGCCTAGGCGTTTGGGTCCTCTCACCCTCCCGTAGCTCCTGTAACCACCTGTAACACCTGTGGACAGCGCCCCAGCTATGGGAGGTGCCTTCGTGGCTACCCGACACGCGCAAACGCCGCAGGACCCCCAACGGGCGATCCTGCGGCGCTACTGCGACCTGCTAAGCCGCCGCCACCCTGGCACCCGCTGGCACCTTGACGCGAATAGGGGTGAGGGTGGTGACCCTGGTGTCATCTCCGGGGAGGTCCCTGGGGCAACCGATGTCACCTCGGTTCCAGACCCCGACCCGCTCGACGACGGGACCGCGGTGGGGGGTGACAGCGACCACCTCGAAACCGTCTGACAGAAACTTTCGCTTGTCTTCGATGTCGAGGGTGGGCCAGTCTTCGGCGAGGTGGACGGGGAGCGCCACACCGAACGCCGCGGACCTGGCCGCGGCGACAGCCTCGCGGGTTTCAACGACCCGTGAGACCTTCGCACGTTGCGCCTCGTCGGCCCATGTGTCTCCGAGGGTGGCGCGTAGCTCGTCGGTCGCAGGGGACGTCAGGAAGGCGTGTAGGGCCGTTTCCGCCTGCTCCTGCGCGGCGATCGCGGCGTCAAGCTCCGTGGTCGACACCGAGGGGCGGAGGGTGTGGTCGAGGAACCGGTCCCGGAAGAGGTTGGACACCAGTTCTTCGACCTGCTCAGCGCGGACCAGTGCGGGGGCGGTGCACTTCCCGTACCCGGTGGTGCGGCACCGGTAGTACCGGTAGGTGACCTCACCCTTAGGGGTGTGCTTCCGGTCGGTGCGGCCGGCCATGCGGACCCCGCACGTGGCGCAGCGGATGAGCCCGGAGAGCATGAACTGTCCGGCTTCGCGGCGGATGGTCGTGGTGTTGCTGTTGTTCACCCGCTCCCACAGGCCATAGTCGGGAAGGTCGTCAGCGGTGACGAGCAGCGGTTCGTGCGCGTCGGTGTTGACGGTTTCACCGGAAGCGATTTCACCGAGGTACACCCGTGAGCAGACGATGTTGCGGACGCTCGAGATGCCCCAACCGGCGGCCTTCCCACGGGGCTTGACCCCTTCGGAGTTCAGGTGGTCCGCGATCTTGCGCCAGCTCGCGCCCCTGTCGCGCATAGCGAAGACGTTGACGACGTACGGAGCTTCGAGGACGTGGGGGATCAGCCTGCGGGTGCCACCGTTGGGTTTGCCGTCGGGGCCGTAGGTGACGTCTTTGACGTAGCCGAAGGGGGCGTGGTTGGCGATGCCGCTGGCGATGTGGCGCGCGGTGACAGCGGCCCACCCTTCGGTGAGGGTGTCGCGCTGCCATTGGGCGAGCATGAGCCAGAACGTGCGAATCAGCCTGTCCGTGCCGGTCGCCTTCTCCGGTCCGACGATCATCCCCTCGCGGGCGGAGCGGAGCTGTCCGCCGCAGTCCTCGAGCTGGTTCATGGCGCCTAGGCCGCCTTGGACGGTGCGGGCGAACCGGTCGACCTTCGCGACGTAGATACCGGCGGATTTACCGGCCTTGGCGCGGGCGATGGCGGTTTGCAGGTCTTCGCGGTCGACGGTCCCACCGGAGACGCTGTCGGTTTCGTAGAAGATCCTGTCGATGGTTTCGCCGTCGGCGGCGGCGCGGCGGTTGATGGCGTCGAGCTGTTCGTCGGGGGACATGAACGCGTCACCCTCGCGGCCGTTGCGGCGTGAGACGCGAATGACGGCGTCGAACGGGAGCTTGGTGACGACGACGGAATCGAGGGGGAGGCGGTTGACGTCGAGGGTGTTGGTGGCGGCCATGTCAGCTCCCCTCGTTGCTGCGTCGGTTGGCGAAGTATGCGGCGATGTCTGCGGGCATCTCTGGTGCGGGGTAGTGACCGTTACGGGGGGTGCCGTGTGTGTGGTGCCACTTCTCGAACCTGTCGAGCGTGATTTCGTCGTCACACTGGTAGCAGGTAGTAGCGGCCATGTCAGCTTTCCTTCTCGGTGGTGGCGGGTCGGATGGTGCGTGCGGCGAACTCTGCGCAGCGCACACCGGGGGTCGAGTTGTGGCGGCGGAGGTAGACGTACGGGTACCGCACCCCGTTGCGGTCGCCGAGTGAGGTGTAGATGAAACCGTCGGTGGTGCAGACGTCGCGGTCGCACTTGCACCGGAACTTGGTGGACAGCGGAAAGTCGGCCATGTCAGTTCCCTTCGCTGTGTGCGTCGTCGAGCATTTCGGAGAGCATCGTGCGGAGGAGGTCGAGCGCCAGTTCGTGCGCTGCGGCGTTCCACCCGCAGGTGGTGCACCTCGTTCCGTCCCCGGCGAAGTCGATGCAACACCCTTCGTCGTCGTCGGTGTCGTCGTTGGCTTCGGTGGGGCACTCGGTCAGGCCGTTCGCTTCGTGAACGAATCCGGGGTAGCCGTGCTCGGTGGTGTCGTACCGCACTGGCAGTTCGCAGTGCTGGCAGACCGACAGGGGGTTGGGTGCTTGCGTCGTCATATCCCCAGCGTACAGGCTTCGGACTGTCTTACACACCCCCAACGGGGAGTGAAAGATGGTCCGAACGCTGTGACCTGGGGAAACACCCCCAAATTCCCACAAGTTCAACATTACCGAGTTGTGTTGACGGCGCGGAGGTCGTAGAGTGACCCACATGGCCACCACAGCAGGACCCCAGGCAGAGACACCCTCCGAGCGCGGGACCAGGATGGCTCGCAAGCACGCCAGCAAGCCCAGCGTCGTTGACCCCACCCGCACGCGGCTCTGCGCCTGGGACTACGCGGAACGCATGGCGGAGGTGTCGGACCGGGCGTACTGGACGGCCTACGCGGCAGAGTCCAAGCGGATCGACCCCGACAGGAACCGGACCACCAACCGGCCATAATCGACCAACGGAGAAGGCCCCGGGACCGCACCCCCGGGGCCTTCTCCGCGTCTAAGGACTCTCGCTGCTCTGTTCCTCCGGTGCGCTGATTGGGTTCCTGCGCCACCGGTCCGCTTTGAGGATGCCGACGAACAACGTGGTGATGTAGTTGTGCTGCCCCTCGCGAGCGAAGGTGCTGACTAGCCACAGGAGCGTTTCCGCTTGGTCATCGTCTAGCCCTTCGACAAAGGCCCGAACACGAAGATCGTTGGCCTCTTGCGTCATCTCCTCCTTCTCTTTGGTTTCCTCAGTTTTGATACCGAAGAGACCTTCGAGGAGTTCGGTAGGAAGCGGCATGGTGAAGCCGCCAGGCCCGTCGTCGTCATCGCTCATCTCGCGACGCTAGCAGCCGGCCCCTACGGAGAGTGTCAAGGCAAACGCACCGCTCACGAACCACCCCGGGCCCTTCCACCTTTCACCGCCATGGGTCAGGCACCTGGCCAGGTCGCGCACCGGCAACGCTCAGCGTCCGGCCGGCCCCCGGAGGGGAGCGCGTCGAGCTGCTCACGGGTGAGCATGACTGCACGCATGCGCTTCTGGGGAGCTGCCGCGGTGCAGCCCCGTAAGGAATGCACCCGCCCGGACGGAGCGCGCCAGAACTGCCGTTTGTCGCTCAGGTCGTCTCGCTCAGCCTCATCGGCGAGAGCGACGAAATCGGACTCGATCAAGGTGCGGCCGCCAGGCGTTGTGACCGGTCCATCGGACACGACAACCGATGCTCGAGGTCGTGAACCGCCACGCGGGCGGAGCCGTACTCCGTTGCGGAGCAGCAGCTTGCGCACGCCAGCTTCGCTCATGTCCGCTTCGTCTGCAATGGACCGCAACGACGCGGACGTGTTCGCCTCGTATGCGTCCGCGATGGCGCTTTCTAGACCAGCGGTGACGCGTGCTCGTTCGCGTCGCCACCAGTCGACCAGCTCTAGCGGGTCGGTCGGCTTCTCGTCGGGGGTGTCGACGGTGGCGCTCATTGCTCGTGGCTGTCGTCGTAGTCGGCGAAAACGGCAACTAGCGAAGGGTCTTCGGCGCGCACCTCGGCCACGAGACGGGCGTCGTCGGCGGTCAACCACCGGGCAGACTCGGTCGGGGTGGTGAACATCCACGCCACCGCACCGTCGGGGATTTCGTCATAGACCAGCTGGCCGCGGGTGGCCCTGTCGTAGCGAAGACCCCCCGCGGTGTCCTGCCAACTGGAGTCGTCGACCTGGTACCGCGACTCGACAGTCATGTTGTCGTACCAGACGACTGCCGTGGCGCCTTCCGGTAGTCCCCTTGCGTCGATGATCTGTCCGAGGGTGATGGTGGTGGTCGTGTCGTTCATGGTGTGGACTCTACCGCGTTCAACCTCACTCGGTTGTGTTGGCTCAAGTTCACCGGGTATGGTTGCGGCCATGACGACGCAAGCCACCGAAATCGCACGAACCCAGTTCATCGGGACGTCAAGCGGTCACTTCGACGACCACGACAAGTGGATCGTTGGTCCCGTCCTCGTAGACGTCGTGATCTACACGCACGGACCAGGCGTCCGCGACACCTACTCGCTCGTGATCGACGGGCAGCCGCAGCTAGGCGGATACGCCGACGAAATCGGCGTTGACGGTCTGCCGCAGTGCGCGTTCCTGACGCTGCGCGCCGCTAGCAGCGCCTACCTCGACGGGTGGAACGATCACATGTCGTTCGTCGCCGGTCAGGAGACCCGCAGCGCAGGCGACCTCGGTAGAGAGACTCCGGAGTACCGGGAGGACTACGGCAAGGGGTGGGCCGCTGCTCGAGCTGCGACCGCTCGCACATCGATCATCGTCGAGCCCACCGTTACGGCGGTACCTTCGCCGTTGGAGCTACCCGCAGGAGAGGACACTGTGACAGACGAGCCAGACGACAAGTTGCCGTTCACGGCTAACGACTACTTCCCCCTCACCCGCCAGGCGACCCACGACCTCCTGACGGTGCTAGAGGAGGCGTTGAAGTTCGGTCAGTTCACGGAGGCTCAGACGGACCGGTGCAACGACCTGTTCGGACAGCTGCTGAGCCACCAGGCCCGGCTGATCTCCCACGGGGACCCCGAACCCCTTCCGTGACCCTGACGGCGCCCACCTGCTGGGGGTGGGCGCCCGGACTGGACTACGGAAGGCAACCCCCATGAACCCCTATCGCTTGCTCGCTATCTGTGTGCTCGGCGCCGCTTCGGCGGTGTCGACCTACAGCCTCAGTACTGGCGTCGTCAGCGTCACCGCAGGCCCTGACATCGTCGCTGTCCCCGCGTGCGAAGCGGAGCTGACGGACCTCATGCGCGACCCCGGGTCCGTTACGTTCGACGAGATCACTTCCGACGACATCCCCGATAGCGGCTGGTCGGTGACCGGTGGCTATGGGGCACGCAACGGTTTCGGGGGGATGAACAAAGGCGTCTTCGTGTGCTTCACAAGCGACGACGGAACCGACCCGCGGGTATTCACAGATGAGAGCTTGGAGGACTGAACGTGGAAATCATCATTCCTGTACTGGTCGTGTGCCTGGTGCTCGCGTTCTTCGCCGTGGCTATCAAGGTGCTGTACGGATGAGCACCATCGTTCTTCGCATCGGCACCACCGACGTCGATCCCACGCTTGTCGACCCAGAGAACCTCGCAGCTGACATTGTCGACACCTACAACGACGACCTGCGGCACCGCGTGAACCCTCTTAACGGACCTGTCGAGCTGATCGAAGCGGAGTGGGAAGCATGAGCATTCGCATCCTGGCAATCGAGACGCTCGACGAGTACCAAATCCTGCGAGTCGAGATCACTGAAGATGGAGAGGTAGCGACCGGTTGGGAGTCGTGGTGCCTCCATGAGGACTGCACCACCGGGAATCTCGCTGTCATGGTCAGCCACGACGACGCGACGACCGCGGTAGCGGTGCACGTGCACGAGCGTCCCCCCGCGGATATCCCGCAGGGGTCGCTGCGTCGAGCTGTCGCCGCGGAGATGCGCGCCAGCTGCTCCCGCTAGGCGAGGTCGTCTGCGTCGTCCCCTCCGGGGTCGTCGAAACGTTCGTCGTCGTAACCGAGCAGCTCTGTACGAGCCGCCTGCCGGTCCGCCCCGGTGGGCGGCTCGTTTGATGTGTGCGCGAGCGTTGCGTTTGCTCTTCGTGCGGACGTTGATCCTCTAAGGTCGAGTTCGCCGCACTCGACTCGATGCAGGGTGGACGGAAGCATCCCTGTTCGCCGCGCCGTTTCTCGTAGACCTATCCCCTGCGACAGCCGTAACTGCCGCAGGTTCGGTCCGAGGGTTCGGCGTGCGAGTGTTAGCGCAGCTTCCGGTGTCACGGGATCTTTCTCACCTCCCGCCCGACTATGTACGGATTCCACTCGATAGGCAGGCTGCCACCGTCGATCAGGTAGCGGTCGATTGCGTCGAACAGCGCAGCTGCGGTCTTTGCGAGGACGCACAGGCGGTCTGTGCCTGTCTCAGCACGTATCTCGCTGGTGACCGCCCGGAGTTCAGCGAGGGTGGCGGTCAGTTCGAACGCAGGCCGCGTCACCGTCACTGCTCATCCTCTGTGGCTCGTTCGCCGCCGGTTATCTCAATCCTGGGGTTCGGGTGCTGTTCGTTGTCCGCTAGTAGCAGGGCAAGCGTCCGCGCCATCTCGTAGGTGTCCGACCAGGCCACCGCGATGCAAGGCGTGCGGCGGTCTGGGACGAACTCCACAACCGTCGCTCCGGTGCTGTCTTTGACCGCGAACCAGCCGATAGGCGGCGGGGCCGAACGGATCTTGAGGTGCGGAGCGCAGTGGCCAGTGACGATGTCGAGCGCTTCTAGTAGCGCGTCGTCTGCGGTGACAATTTGGCCCTGTCCTATGGCTACTCGAGCTAGATCGATCTTCCACCGGAGATAGTCCGGTCCGGTCCGCAGAGCGTCCTCAACGGCCACCAGTGCGCCCCTCAGGGAACGTGTGGCAGCGGTTGCAGTACCCAGACTCGATGTCTCTCGGATGAGCGCTACGGGCACCACAGGCACCACAGGTGAACAGCTCGATACCACGCATGGCGAACTGTCGCCAGACGATGTACCGCGACCCCTGCCGTGCGATCGGAGGTTCTATCCCCGGGTCAACGACCGGCAGGACAGGCAAACCGAGCTGGCGCCACATGTCGATGACCTGGGGGCGGTCGTCGACCACGTAGCGGACGGTATAGAGCGGGGCGATCTGCTCTCGGTACATCTGGGCTTTGACCTCGGAATCGATGCGATAGTCGCCACCCGCACGCATCAGCAGCCAGTCAATGGGCAGCTGGTGCTTGACGATCCAGTCTTGCATACGCCACCTGCGACGCCGGTCACCCGCCCAATCCCCCTCCCGTCGACCGCTGACCATGATGCGCGTTACCCCGGGGCGGATGGCGCGTAAAAGCCCGCAAACACTGGGAATCGGAGCGTCAAACGGGAGCGCGGCGTTGTACTCCGCCCACGCCGCATCGGTCCCGGTGGCAGGGAGGCAATAGGCGACGGAGGCTAGGGTCCCGTCTCGGTCGAAGATCACGGCGGGCGGTTTCATCGGAGGACACCTATGCCCGCTCGCACCCCAGAGGAACCACTGACCGAAGCAGACGAAAAGCTTGTCGACGCCGCCGTGCGATGGATGGCCGCGGAACAGGCAGCGACGCGCCCGCCGCGCTGCGAGAGCCACGACCCGTCCGCCCGGCTGCTGGTCGACCTCCCGCTCGCGAATCAGCTAGAAGCTATGGCCAGTTGCCTCCCCTGTGACTGGCCTGCCAGCTTCGAACCGGGGACACCGATAGCCCGGATACTCAACATGTGTGCTACTGCGGTGCGGGACCTGATCTGCCAGCGAGACGAGGCGGCGCTAATGGCCGCGGTGTTGCACGTCTTCAATCGTAAGTTCGTCCCGAGTTACAGCGGTTCCCCGCTCGACGTGCGGGTGAAAGAGTTCCTAGCGAAAGTCGACGGGGGACCCGCGTACGCGGACCCGCCTTGCACCTGCAAGGAAGAAACCCCCACAAAACCCGCCTAGTGACGTCCTGTAGGGAAGACACAGCGCCTACCCTGACAGATGCGAGGTAGCGCCTGACCCGCTCGCCAGGTGCGTACTTCGTGAAATCCGCCGCCAGGCAGCGCCCCCCTCGGTTCCCCCACCGACCAGGGGCGCTGTCCTGTTTTTCGGCCAGTACCTCGTTCCCTAGGGAGCCGCCCGCCGACTCCCTAGGACGAGGGAACGAGGCGGAAATCTAGGCGTCGAAACGCGGCTCTACCCTGTAGGAACTGGTGCTTTCTCTACCGCCGCCAGTACGCCTTGATCCCTGCGAGCACTGCAACTGTGAGAGCAGCACATCCTGCTATGAGCAGGACAGGGGAGTCTGTGGCGAGCGAACCGACACAGAGGGGGATGGCGGTGACGACGAGTCCCCATGCGAAGACCTCGTAGACGTTGCGGTTGTCCCGCGGTTCCTGTGCGTAGTGCTCGTCTGCTCCCATCACGGCACCGATGAGCACCGCGGCTTCGTCTTCGGTGACCAGTGCTCGAGGGTCCGCCAGGCGGGTGATGATCTCGTCTGCGATGTCGTCGGCGTAGCTCCCGCCCCGGTATGAGGGGATCTCAAGCCCTGCGGCGCGTGCGATCCGTTGGAACGCGAACGATTCCTTGTGGGTGCTGTCCCTGCGGGGTTGGACACCATGCCGGATGCGATCGGCGGTCGGGGACAGCAGGTAGCCGATAGAGAGCGCTGCGATAGCACCCCACCAGACGGATTCGAAGGAAGGAAGAGCGGACATTCGGGACAGGCTACGGTGTCCGACCACCTCGGTAGGGACAGGGAGGGGACCACCAGCCACCCGACCCCCTACGGAGTAGATATGCGCAGAGCATCCGCCACGCTGCTCGCACTCGCAGCGCTCTTCGGTTGCAGCGACGACGACCCTGCGGCGTCGCTCGACACCAACGCCGCCGAATCAGCGAGCGTCGATAACGTCCACTGCGACAGCGACGACGAAACCGGTGCGTTCGCATCCGGGGAACTGACGAACGACTCGGAAACCACGTGGGCGTACGAGGTCGAAGTTCACTGGTACCGCAGGGACGGCAAGTTCTATATGGGTGCGAGCGACCTCACCCCCAACCTTCCCCCGCATTTCACCTACGTCTTTCAGATTGCCGCTGACGCACCTGAGGCGGTCGGACCGGACACGCCAGGGGACCAACCGACCTGCCGCGTGGTCGACGTTCAGCAGCGGGTGCCGCTGAACGAGGCAACGATTGACGGTTCGACCGACGTGATAGAACCTCCGGCGGGGTGGGCGACCGAACGAGAGGAACCCCCTTGCGAAGACTGCTAGTTACCGCTCTGACCATCGCGGCAGGTGTCGCCGCCATGGCCTTTGCGGGTACCCACGTCGTGTCCGCTGCGACGGACCATCCGTGTAAGGACGGCCGGTCATGCGAAACGACGACGACCGCACCTCCGGACACGACGACGTCGACCGTCGTCGAAACGACGACGACCAGCAGCGTCCCCGACGAGGACACCACACCACCGGACACGACTCCGCCGGCCACGACACCACCACCGGAGATCACGCCTGACGACCAGGCGCCTCCTGCGGTCCCAGTGGCCGCAGAGCCCAGTTTCACGGGGTAACGTCCCCGCACGCGGAAAGGCCCCGGAGACGCTGCGTCTCCGGGGCCTTCGTCGTTGTCTGGCTAGTGCAGGCCAGCGGCCTTCAACACCCGCGGATGCACACCCAGCTCCCGGAACGCACCAACAGGGATGGCGTTGCGGGTCGCCCACGGCTTCGCGACCGCAGCAAAGTCCCCCTCGAGCTTGGCCACCATCTCAGGGTCAAGCGCCACCCGCTCCGCAGCCTCTAGCTCTTCCTCCGCATTGAGGCGCTCAGCGACCACGCGAAGCCGCGTGACACCAGCGGGCCCGTTGTCCGCTGCCAGTTTGGCTCTGAGCCTGTCGACGGTGGCTCGCAGCTGGGGGACGGACCTGCGCGGCTTCGGCGTCGTGATATACGCCATGAAAGCTTGAACAGCCTTGTCCTGTTCGCCGCGCTGTTCCGGTGTCGTCCCGTCGTCGACCTCCTGCGCGGCTGCCGCTCGCCGCGCACGCAAGCGTGCGAGAGCAATCCAGTTGCCCAGTGTCGGTGCTTCGACGTTCAGGTCGCGTGCCACGTTGATCTGGCGTTCGCCACCTTCGATCACGCGGGCAACAGCGTCAGCCTTGAATTCGTCTGTGTGTGCAGTAACCGGCATAAATCCTCGTTTCGCTGTGGGGGAGCAACCGAGGATGGTAGGTGACCGGACCGAAAACCAAAAGGACCCCGTCCCTGCGGCGAAGGGACGGGGTCCAAATGTGCGGCGGCGGTCTGTCCGATCGGTGCCGCACCCCGCGAGGCGGTTGTGTGCGAGATGCGACACCGACCAGGTGAAGGCACCGTACGCCGCACGCTCGGTAGCCGTCTAGAGACACAAGCGTTTTCTTCCTTGTCGGGTCGTTGACACACCAACCCGCGTCCGGTAACCATCCCCTCGGTGTCTACGCCTCCGGAACGGCGTCTCTAGGAGGCGTAGACACCCCGCAACGCGAAACAGGCACCGGCCCCGCGGGGGTGCGGGACCGGTGCCTGTTGAGTTTCACTACCGAGGTAACGGACGCTACGACGCGACGACCTCGCCGCGGTCGTTCGGGACCTGGTACACACCAAACACCGTCGCCACGGCGACGACTGCCTGTACGTACGGGTTGTCCGTGTATGTGGTGGACACGACCCACAGAGCGGCGCCACACGCAGCGATGATGGTCTTACGGATCTTGCGATAGTCGACCTTCATAGGGTCGGACCTCCTCTCAGCATTCACGAATTTGGGAGCCGGTTAGCGGTTAACCGGCTGGTCTGTATTCACTAACCGTCGAGCGCATCCGCGAGGACAGCCCTTACGCCTGCCTCGACGGTCGCCTGGTCGACATCGCCACCAGCGGGGAACTTCGCGAAGATCCGTGCGGCGATGTCGTCGGCGGTGAGCCCACCGAGAGCGGCACGGATCATGTTCGTGTTGTTATAGGTAGCGCGGGAAACTTCCACGTGGTTGCGGTTCGTTTCTGCCCAGCCGCGATTACCTAGCACTGTGCCTTCGTCGAGGACAGAGCGAACCGCGGTCGCCACGTTCTTAAGGTCGTTAGCGTCTAGCGGCATCTCGCCTCCTTCTCCGTACCAGTCGACGGTGCTGTTGAGCCCAGTCGTCGTGTTCAACACCGAAACGTGCAAGTGCTGCTCGTGCGCGTTGACCCCGGTGTAGGCGCGGGGTGTCCACGCGGCGACACCACCCGTCGGGTAACTCGCGACAATCCGCCGCTCATAGATGAGGTACTTGACCCGCGGGTCGCGGGTAGCGACGATGTGAGCCCAGAACGCGTGCAAGTCAGGTCCGTTAGCGTGATCTTCGGTGACGTCAACTGCGGCGACCCACCCGCCATCACTCGGGTTGTGGTCCGACGTCCTCGAGCTGTGCGAGGTGTCACCGATCGACCCGTCAGAGATCCGTGACCGGCGCGGCCACCGCCTGTCCGTTTCGTCGATGAGCGCGACGAGTGACGGTGCGAGGCGCCACCCATCCCCAGACTTAGCGACCATCTAGGCGACCCCTTCCACGATCTGCAACAGAAACGACCGGATGCGGTCTTTGTCCGTAGCGGTGTTGTGGGCTTGGAGCTGACACGTCCACGCACGCGGGGTGAGGTCGTCGAGTTCGCCGGCGTCCCAGGTAATCGTGACGTTCGGGGCACCTGACTCTTTGGTAGGTACAGGGTTAGCGCCTGCGATCCCATCGGTTTTGGTGAGGACTGCGGGGAGTCCTGCGACCCCTACCTTTAGGGTGAACGTCCACCCAGTGGAAAAGTCGATGACGTTGTCGCTGGTGTCGAGCCAGACAATGGGGACGCTTGGCAGTTCCGCACCCGCGAGGTACTCGACGGTGGTCATTGGCCAGCCTCCTGAAACGTGACGCAGGTTTCGCTGAACGTGGGGCCGCTGGTCGATTCGCTAACGACCGTCCCTGTTTCGCTGAAACCCACAGACCCTGTCCCGCTGAACGTGATGACCGCGGGGTCTGCGTTTGGTGGGATACCTGCGGTGGTCGTTGCGGTGAAACCTGCGAGCGCAGCGGCAATGGCCGAGTGCTCGATGTTCGCTACGGCCGCGGTTGTGCCACCGAACACCGCAGCGAACGCGGCGGGCGATGTGACGTCAGCGGCGAGAGCAGCGATGCCTGCGAGGTCGACAACCGAATTGGCAGAGTGAGCGACTACCGCCGTGGCTGCTGCGGTAGTCCCACCGAGCGGCCCGGCGAGGACAGCGCTGACACCGCCTGCGGTTGTAGCTCCCGCTTCAGCGTCGAAACCGAACGCTGCTGTAGCCGCGGCTTCGACCTGTGGTGTTGCGATAGCCGCAGCGCCGCCACCGAGCGCAGCAGCAGCTGTCGCTGTCAAACCTGGCGCGGCGATGGCAGCGGCTGTACCCGCTAGGTCTGCTACCGCTGTAGCGAACGTTCCCCGCGTAGCTGCGACTGCCGCGATGCCACCGAGTGCGGCGTCGAACACGGAACCGGTTGTTGCCGCAGCTGCGGCTACGCCACCCATGTCCGCTGCGAGCGCAGCTGTGTGGGTGGTTGTCGCCGTTGACGTTGCGGCGCCGCCGAACCCAGCGGCGAGGACAGCGGCACGTTCTACCGTTGCGCTCGAGGTGCTTAGCCCACCGAGGTTCGCTGCGAGAGCAGCAGACGGTTCGGGTGTCGCCAGCGCTGACCCTGTGCCACCCAGTGGAGCGTCTAGCGTCGCTGAACGGACAGATGCGGCTAGGAGCGCTGCGTTCCCACCAAACGCAGCAGAGAGGACCGCAGCGTGGTCTGCGGTGGCTGTAGCTGTGGCTACGCCACCGAGTGGCACTGACAGGACAGCTGGGACGTCTGGTGTCGCGGCGAGAGCAGCTACGCCGCCTAGGGGAGCTGCGAGGACAGCTGGCCTGTCCGACGCTGCTGCGAGCGCAGCTACCCCACCAAGCGGCGCTGCGAGCACCGCAGGATGGTTAGGGGTAGCCGTTGCGGTTCCGACGCCACCGAAACCGCTTGTGAGGACAGCTGGCCTGTCCGATGCTGCTGCGAGCGCACCTACCCCACCGAGCGACGCGGCAAGCACCGCAGGATGGTTAGGGGTAGCGCTAGCAGCAGCACTGCCACCGAAACCGCTTGTGAGGACAGCTGGCCTGTCTGGTGCTGCTGCGAGCGCAGCTACTCCACCGAGCGGCGCTGCGAGAACAGCCGGGTGGTTAGGGGTGGCGCCAGCAGCAGCAACGCCGCCAGCAGCAGCAGTGAACGTCGCGGGGTGGCTGACCGTTACCGCGACCGTCGCGACCCCACCGAGCGGCGCGGCGAGCACCGCAGGATGGTCAGGAGTAGCGCCAGCAGCAGCAACGCCACCTAGAGGCGCAGCGAGGACAGCGTTAACAGCCGCTGCGCTCGGAATAGCAAACACGAGGGTGACACCGTTGTTGATGTCGTTACCGACCGCTGTTTCTGTGACGGTCGCAGTGCCGGTCGAGCCTGCGGTCGTGAAGTCCTCGCGGGCGCTCATCGCCTGTGCGATGCCGTTAACGGTGGTGACGTCGTAGTCGGCGCCACCGAAGATCAGCGCACCTTCAGAGTTCGTTGTCGCCGAACCGCTCAAACCAAGCACGTTGTCGTCAGCGGAACTAAAGAACCGGGTAACGGTGCGGTGTGTGCCTGTGTCTGTGACTGACGGTGCGGTGACAGTCGCTGACGCGGCGTTTGACTGCGAGCCGCTAGCGACGATCGCGCTAGCAACAGTGGTCCAGGGGGTCGACGCGTGCGCAGGGTTGCGGACGTTCGCCAGTGTCATACACCAGCCGCCGGTACCTGACCCAATGGTAAACGTCGGGGTTGTGTCGTCTGTAGAACCGGTGCCCCAGACCTTCGCGAACAGGAACCCTTCTAGCCCTGTTTGCGAAGGGTTCTGGACAAGCGACCAGCCTTCACCCGCGGGAGCGGTGACTGTTTGCGCGGCGTCCTTCGCGGTCACCCACGCTAAAAGGCAGTCGCCCGCGACGAGCCCAACGGGCTCCGTCGGGGTGAGCGTCGCAGCTGTGCCTGTGACCTGAGCGGAAATACCGGCGACATACGGAGCGACGAGGTCGTCGAGCGGCCCGGCTTGGAAGTTGTCTTGTTCGGAGAAGTGTGCTGCGGTGTTGTTGTACGCATTCAAACCACCGCGTTGACCGGTAGTAATTGTCGTGTCACGGGTACACGCGACCAGAGCACCGTTGACCTTGCCGCGCAGGAGCGAACCGGTTATCTCTAACCGGAGGGTGTCCCCGGATGCGATAGCAACGGTTAGCTCAGGTGAACCAGTCCCGGAGTTCCCTGCGAGACGCAGCTGTGTTTCTGTGCCAGGAACGAGACGCCAGAAACTCGCTGTGTTGCTGTTGTGGTTAGTCGCAAACTGGTAGCTCTGCTGAGTCGCACCCGTCGCGCCGCGGACCAGAATACCCGTGTTGTCGAATGGGTCAGTCTGCGACGACGACGTGACCGCCTGCGCGTACATATCAGCGGAACCAACATCGGTGTCATACCTGAGGTAGTAACCAAAAGTTCCGCCAATAGTTGTGCATCGGCATTTGTTGGTTGCGATCGCCCACGTGCCAATAAGCGCGGTCCAGCTCGCGCCGACGGCGCCGTCTGCCCTGTTGAAGTCGTCGGAGACGGTGACCACGCGGGGCGCCTAACGGCTTAGGCCGCGGTGTTAAACGTGACGGTCAACGCACCGATAGCAACCGTATAAGTGTCACCAGCCGTGTAGGCGTTGGCAGTAATCGTCCCGGAGAACCGGAACGTACCTGCGGTCGACGCGGACCACGCCGAGAAATGCGTAGCATCCTGAGAACCAGCAATGCTGGTCCACGTGAGAGCGACGTCATTAGCCATCGACCCACCGGAAGCGGCGCCGAACGACGCAGACTTACGGGTCGTTTCGGTAGCGATGCTGGTGGTACCGGCGACGCCAGGGTCTGCGGTGTGTAGCTGAATCCACACTGCGGCGTCAGCGGTGTAGTTAGCAGCGTTGCCAAGCGCGTCGAGGAACGCGTTAGCTGTGGTTGGACTGAGTCCAAGCGCCATGTTCTGACCTCCCCAGAGAATCAGCTATGAGACAGGCGAGAGCGCCTATCGGGTAACGAATGTAAGAGCGAACTCGTCGAGCGTGATATCGACAGTCACCCCGGTGTCCTGGCGTGCGCGAACAACGATGAAATCGCCGGGAGCGAACACGATCTTTCGCCCACCTGAAACGATCGTGTCTCTTGCGCCGTTGTGGGTGACGTTGCTTAGCTGCGCAATGTTGTACTGCGTAACACCGTTTACAAAGAACTGTGCGAGACGGCCGCTAGCAGCAGTAGCGGAGTAGTTGTGTCGCACCACAAGCTGGCAGTCGTAGCGGCCCGCGGTTTGGATAGTGATCCGCTCAGGGTTGGTAACAGTTGAGTGCATCGCGTCGTTGTCGAAGTTCTCTGTACCCGCGGTGAGCGTTACGATCGTGCTAGTTGTCGCAGCGACAGCAGCTGAGCCCTGCACTGAACAAGCGGGCGGGTCAATAAGAAACTCGAGGTCATCGCGGAGGACGTCACCCCACGCCGCAGGCGCCACAGCACCGGTTGACGGGTTGTGGATGAGGTTCGGGTCTGAGTAAGGCATTAACCCGCGCTCGCGATCTGCTCGACAGTTACCCCATCCTTGAACGCTGTCTTCGCCGCTTCGTGCGCTGTCTTTGCGTCTGCGAGCGCAGCCCACGCGGACTGAACACGCGTAATCTCAGCGTCGTTCAAGACGGGTCGGACGGCGTTGCGGTTACGAGCTGCGTTGCCGCATTCGACCTCGACTGCGGCGAGTTGCTGCCTGTGCTGCTCGACAGCTTTCACTGCGTCTTGGACCGCTACCCTGTTCGTTTCCCACACCGAATCGATGACGTCCCGTAGGGGTTCCTCTGCGTTCCGGAACACCTCGAATGCGTCACTCCACGCGTCACGCGCTCTGGTGAGTTCGACAACTTCGGGTGTCTCATCGTCGTTGGTGCCGTGTTCTGCGATCGCAGCGGTTAGCGCCGCGTCAGCGTCGACAACATCTGCGCGTGCGCGCGCGTAGAGAATGTGCGTTTCGTCCATGCGACCCCTTATCCCCAGACGGTCGTTTCGCCCCACGTTGACGTTCCCCAAATCCAAACCTGGGAATCATCTGCGTTAGACAGGCGATAGTCGACAGTCCATGAGCCGTCTTCGTTGAGGCTCATGTCTGTCCCCTCGATGGTGAGGGAATTAACGATTGGTACACCTACGAGCTGCGGATGTCGTGTAACGGTGGTCCGGTCGGAGATGCGAAGGTCAAGGATCGTTGCCCAGAGGTCGGGTTTCCCTGCGAGGTCAAACGGGAGGCGCCTCAACCGGACCTGCGGGTCCTTATAGCGTGAGATCAGCCACCCGCCAGCGCTTTGCGCTACCGACGGTGTCGGCGCTTCTGTTGTCAGCGAGCGGCGCTGTGCCCCGTAGCGGTCCCGGCTGGTGTCGTCGACAACGATTTCTGTTCCGCCCTGCCAGGTGACCTCAGCAACGTTGACGATGGTGTCAATGCCGCCCGGTTCTGGTTCGATGTCTTCGCGGAAATCACAGGGATCGAACGATGCCTGTGAGGTCGTTGACCTAGTAGCGGTGAGACGGTCGTACCGTCCCCGGAATGTGAGTACGCCACCGTTGCGGTGATCGACGTAGAACACACCTTGCTCAGATTCGACGACGCCTTGTAGGTAACTCGCAGCGGCCTGACTACCGTAAACCGCCGGGCCTACGGTGGTGTCACCCGCCGCTATGTCTCGCATGGCGACGGGAATACCGATGAGATCAAGTACCCGTTCGATACGCGCACCGGACGTTTCGCCACCGAACGCGGTAGAACCAGCCTCGTAGAGCGTGGCGATCTTGTCAGCGGTCAGGACATCCGAATGCACAGACACTTCATCGATAAGACCGTCAAGACCGAAGTCACCGGACTTAGCGTTGATCGAGTTAGCGACAGTCCAAATCAGATGGCTCGACCACGCGCCAGGTACGGACCCAAAAACAAGGGTCTTCGTTTCGGCAGCTCCGTCGACGTAGAGCAGCACCTCAGCGGCAGTAAGCCCCGCGATAGTGCACGCGACCATATGGATTTCATCGTCGTCGATACGAGTGTTGCCGCGTGCCTTGTAGTTACCACCGAGGTTGAAGAACTCGACGACTAGCTCCCCGTTAGGGGACCCAAACGCAGACTCTTCGATATCGAACATCAAACCGGACCGCAACGTCGAATCCCGCTGAGCGATGATGATTCCCTTTAACGCCGCGAGGTCCCTAGGGGTTTTGATCCACGCAATAAGCGTGCAGGGCGGCCCAACGGGGAGCCCTTCACCCTTGAACCTGCCACGGTTGTCCCCGACGTGCGGGGCGAGGAACGAACCGCCACCACCGAACACCAGCGACTCTTGACCCAATGTCCCGTTGTCGATGAACCCGTGACGTCCGTTCCCTGACGAGTCGAACATCTGCGCGCCTGCGCGTTCGTCGAGACGCCAGAACGCTCCGGGGTTGTTGAGCATCATTTCCGCCTCGTAGGCGGACCCCGGAAGTTCGTCACTTTCGAGGACACCTAACATGTCCTCGAGGTCGACTGTGCATGTCGACGCGTAGGGCTTCTGGTACGCCTGTTTCCAACCCGATTTGACGAACCCGTAGAACTGGTCCGACCACGACAGTTCGTCTAACGAGAGTTGAATCCGAAACGGTGCGCGTGGGAGAAGGTCCCCGTAATGCTGACCGGCTGTGTATTCGGGGTCGTAGAGGCGGTCGTTGTTCCGGAAGACAATTGTCGCCGTGCCTGACCGGAACTGGTCGAGTTCGTTGTCCCGTCCGGTAGTCCATGAAAGCGACTTGACGTGTCCGCAGGGGATGTCGACCCAATCGAACCCACCGATCGAGGCGGTGCCGTTGACGGTCCATGGGCGCCCCGCAGAATCGACGAACGCTGTCGCGCCTGGCGTCTGGTTGGTGAAGTCGGGGTTAGCGACGATGGTCCCTGCGGGTGTACCTGAGCGCATCTGTGCGCGTAGGAGCCTCCCCGGATATGGGGTGAAACCCGAACCGATGACGTCGCCGGCACTCAACAGCGCGGTAGACGCGAACACCGAGGTTGTCCCTGCGGCTGTCTGCGGGGTGCCAAGCACTGGCAGGGTCGCGACGAGTTCTGCGAGTGTCGGGGCACTGTAGAACGTCACTGTGTTGTTACCGGCGTTGTCGATGTCGAGCCAGAAACCAAACGCGAGTGTCCCAGAGACCGGCCGCGGGAGAGGTTCGCTCGAGGTGCGGTTTAGTTCGTTTAGGCCGTCGGGTGACCAGCGGACCCGCAGTTTCTGATCTGACGACAGATACATCACAAACGAACGCTGGTTACCTGTGGGCTGTTGTTTCCCTATCACCTCATAGCTGACGCCTACGGGTGGGGTCGGTATCGTCCCGTCTGTTTCGACCGCGACGAACAGGTCACCCGTAACGTCTAGCGACGCGTGGTCGGGTGTGCTGGCACTGGCGCTGGCTACCCCTGGGAGCGTCAGCCACGTCACCCCTGCGACGTCGTAGGGGCCTGCCCCTGGGAGCCATTGGACGCGATATGCGGGGATAGTCACAGGGCCGCTCCTACAGAAACGCAAATGGCCGCGTGGGGCGGGCTATGGTCCTGGGGCAAAGGTCCGAACGACAGGGAGCAAAAGTGATGCTGTTCGCAAGCAACGTTGGTCTGCCCGTGCTCGTGCTCGGTGTGTGCGCTTTCGGGTTTGCCATCTACGGTCTGGCCGTTCTGATCGGCCGCGGGTTCCGCAGAGGTCGCGCAGGTTGAGCTTCTAGGCGGTCGCTAACCGCTTCCCGTTGACGTTGACAAGGCCGCTTTTAGCGGCCTTGTTCCATGCAGAGGACACCATCCGCTGAAACTGCGTGCGGTCAGCGACGACAGACCCACGCATGTCGACGTGGACCACGACACCACCGCCACCACCGCCGAACGCTCCGCCCGACGTCCACCGGCCAGACGTCGACATAGCGGCAAGCTGGGATTGGTTATAGACGTGCCCTGGTTGCTGGCCCATTACGAGCAGCTCAGGTCCGTTCTCACCGACCCATGAGACTTCACCTGCGGCGAGAGGTCCACCACCAGCGTGATTGCTCGCTTGGCTAATGAGGCTCAACGCCTGGCCAACCGCGCCGCCCACAGACACGTCGATGGTCACGTGTTTTACCCAGGGCAACCGGTCGAGCTGGTCTTGGAACGCCTTTACCTTCTGCCCAGATTCCGAAAGCCCAGTTGTTGACACATCAACGGCAGGGTCTACACCGTCCAATATGGCGGCTTTCAAAGCCGCTATATCAAACTTCCGGGCCATAGCATCCGCGGTGCTCTGTGTGATCAGCCCTTGTGAAACCCACGTAGCGAGCTGTGCCTTCGCGTCAACGACGTTTACCGTGCCAGCTTCGATCCCCGCAGAAAGTTGATCAGACGCTGCCGTCAGGTCAAGCGCTGACCCCGTAGCTTGGCGCTGTGCTTCCTCAAGCTCAGCTTGCGCCGCTGCGGCTTCGGTTGACCCCTCGCCGCCAGCCGCCAAAATGTCGTTAAGTTTCTTCTGTGCTTCGGTGACAGCCGCTTGAGCTTCCTCGTTACCGTGCAGCGCGTCCATCATCCCAAACAACGGATCGAACTGGGCAGTAAGCGCGTCAGAGTACGCCTGTAGCTCGTTAACGGCGTTGCTGGTTTCTTCGTTGAGCCCTTCGAGCGCGCCGTCCGTCCCAACGTAAGCCGCGGCTGTCTGCTCTTCCTGACCTACGAGAGACTCTTCCTGTGCTTCGAGTTCAGCGAGACGCTCGCGGGTCTGGTCAATTTTCTCTTGCCTGTCAGCGTCGCCGCTTGTAGCAAACACGTTGTTGTCGCCGACACTGAACAACCGGTGCTTACCCTCTTCGTTATCCATCACGTCAAGCTCTCGCTTAACCCTCTGAATAGAAGACCGCACCTCATCGAGGGTGCCAGGGTCACCGACCATGTCTTCGACCCATCCCCGCGTCCGCGATTCGCGTTGACCTGCGATGATTTCGATGGCCACTAGCGCCACACCGATCGCTCCAAGCGCGGTAGCGACACCACTGGCGATAGACGGCAGCTTGGACATCGCGCCGCCGAACCTGCCTGAGGCAGCAGAGGTCTTTTCGAGCCAACCAGACATCTTTGAAATGTTGGTTGTCAAGCTCCCAAAGATTTTGAGGACGGGGCCGGACGCTGCGAGAAGACCACCAAATAGAACGATCGCTGTGCGCAGTTCGTCAGGCATGCCGCCCAACACACCCAACGCGGCTGACGCGAGGTCAGCGAGCATCGTGACGATAGGCAGGATGGCGTCACCGAAACGGATCATCGCTCCTTGAGCCTTAGCCCAAGTGATTTGCATCTTGCGCGTATCGTTATCGGTTTTCTTGAACGCCTCGTCGAGCGCACCAGACGCATTGTTCGTATCGTCCATGATGCCAGAGAATTGATCGGCCGACTCGCCTGTCATCTGCAACGCAGCTGACAGCGCCTCCGAGTCATCGAACAGTTGCTTAAAGCCACTGTCGCCCATGCGCTTGCGCAGCTCTTGGATCGTGCCATCAAGACCCTTTTTGCCGAGCATGTCGCGTAGATCAAACGCCTTCATCCCGATTTGCTCAAGCGCAGCCGCTCCCTGCGTTGAAGGTTGCAACAGCTTGCGAAGAACGCCACCTAGACCGGTAGATGCCTGCGAAGCGTCACCGCTCGAGACGGTCAGGAACGCTAGAGCACCAGCGACGTCACCGAAACCAACGCCGAGTTCCGCGGCGACGGGTAGCAAACGTCCGAACTGCGGCGCCATCTCCGACGCCTCAACTTTGGCAGCAGTAACGCTCGCTACGAGGATGTCACCAGCTTCTGCCGCCGAGATGTTCGATGCGCCATAGGCGTTGAGAACGTTAGTGAGCGCATCGGCCACTTCGATGGTTGTGCCTAGCCCAGACGCGGCTGCCCTAGCGGACACCTCTAGTGCGTCTAGCGCCGTTTGGCCAGAGAGACCGGCGCCGCGAATAAAGTAGAGCGCTTCCGCTAGTTCCTTAGGTCCACGACCGGTTGTTTCGGACAGCCCTAGAACTGATTCTTTGAGACCGTCGATTTCGTCGCCAGACACACCAGCGAGCGCTGCCATCTGATCAAACGCACCGTTGAAGTCCATTGCCATTTTCACGGAAGCTGCGCCAAGCGCAACAATCGGCAACGTGACTTTGCTGGTCATAGACGAACCGAGGTCGGAGGTCGCTTTGCCTAGCTTCTGCCACGAACCAGAGGTGCGCTTACCGGTCTTCTCTGTCTCATCACCAATGCCCTTAGTTTCCTTAGATGCCTGGCGTGCACCCTTGACGTACTCGTCAATGACGAGTCGCAACCGCGCGGTAATCGTCCGATCTGCCATTTAGACGACCCCCTTGCGTTCGCGGCTCGTCACCAAGTAGTAGCGACCAGGTGGAGCCTCACCGCCGTTTGACTTGACGGCATCTAGTGCAGTGCGATCGCGTGCAGCGCACGCGTGACACGCAACGGACTTCACGTCAAAGAAAGGCGCGTCTTCTTCGTTGACCATCGTTTCGTCACGTGGAAGGCCGCAACCACCACACTTGACGTCTTGTTCGGCTTGCCATTCGAGAGCGGCCCGCAAATCGTTTAACGACCATTCAGGCTCGCTTGTTGTTTCCGAATGGCTTAACCGTCCGGTGTCGTCGTCGTAGAAATGTCTGGTGACGGATCGGCGAGCGTGCCCGAGGAGTTGCCGTCTGGGGATACCAAACGCAGCCCCGTAGTCGAGGATGCGTCGTTCAGACGGGACCGATCGGTAAACGCTGCCAGGACCGATTTTGGGGCGCCGAGCACCTCACCGTTAGCTTCTAACACCGCCCGGTAGAGCTTCTCGTACTCGCCAGGCGGTAGCTTGCGCATCATCGTTTCTGCCTGTGGTCGCGTGATCTTTGGTTCATGCGAACAGGCGACGATGACGTCAATAGAAAAAGGCTCGAGGTTGGTATCGAGACCTTCTGTGCGCTGCGCGTCCGTCGGCGGATACTTGCGCTTGAGGTTCTGCCACGTCTCTTGGCCAGCTGAGCGGAACGTAAATGTCTTTTCCGACGCTGCGATTTCTGTCTCACAGGCACGCAATGCCTGTTCAACATCCGCAGCTTCGGCGTCGTGCATCACGTCGTCTGCTGCCTGCCGCGCCTTAATCCACGCCAGGTCGAGGCGGGTGTGTTCAGCGATCAGCGCGGCCTTTTGGACAACTTTGGCGGTAGCGATGTACGGCTCGTAGTCCTCGAGCCAGGTGTCAAGATCGAAGTCGCCTGCCATTACGAGGCAACGACCACACCGTCGAGACTCGGAGCCTCGCTACCGAAAATCGTGAGCATGAACTTGCTCTGCTCGTTCGTAGCGACGTCGGCGGGGCGGCGGATACCGAGCGAACCGGGGTAAGACTCGACTGCCTGGCTGGCCGCCCACGGAGTCTCAGCGGGGACACCACGACGGACAACAAGGGTGCCGACCTCACCGCGGTTGCTGAGTAGATCCCACGCAACATCGGTGTCTCCACCGACGGTGTTGCGGCGCTTAAGGGTCAGCTCAACAGCGGTCTTGTAGGAACCCGGAAGAGTGGCGTCGTACGTCTCGCAAAGCGCGCCGTCGTCGACCTCATTTTCCGTGAAACCAGTTTTCAGACCGTCCTTAGTCATGTGGCACGCCAAATCTTCTGCGGCGTTTAGCACTGACTGCGACGGAAAGTCCTTATCGACAACGGTGGTGACCCAGACGGCCTGAATGTAACCGTCGTTTGCGTAACGGGGCATAGGGTTTCTCCCTTGACGCGAAGCAACCCCGCTGTTTGCGGGGTTGTCGTTGGTGAAATGTGCGCTCTTTTAAGGGAGGTACGTGATGTTTATGAGCCAGGTGCGAGCGGCGTGCTGTCCACGCGGTAGCGCGGGGTAGCGATAAATACGGGTGGCTGTACGGTGTCGTCTCTGCGGACTCCGCCACCGGCCATGTCCGCCCATATACGGAAGATGAACCGGTTAGCGACGTTCAACGTCTGACCGATGAGTACCGCGGCGACTTGATCGGCGACCCATTCGCATTGTCCGCGTGTCGCTCCGACACAGGTCACTTGCCAGACGAGACTGGCGTCATCGTCTGGGCAGCCAAGCGGACCGTCAAACAGGCCACCTGGGAGCGGATAGACGATGCAGTACGGACGGAACTCGGAGTCACCTGGGGTGCCTTGCCATCCCCATCCGAACCCGCCAGGTATCACGTTGAGGTCTGGTGCTCCTGCGTCAAACACTTTGAGCATCACGTCGAGCGCATCGACGATGGCGTCTGTGTGGGTACGGAGCTGTGCGAGATCAGTCATCGCCGCCATCCTCCCCACCACCACCACCGCCGCCGTCTCCCGATAGCGGTTCTGGTGCCGCTAGAGCCGCAGCGGGGAATGTCCGTTCAGCGGCAGCCAAAGCTGGTGCAAAGAAATCCTGCGGAGCTGTAGACGCCGTCCCAAAGAGAACAAAGAACCCAACGGGTCTGCCCTTCTTGTCCGGTACCGAGTAGACGGTTCCGAGTACGGCGTCAGGGTAGGAACTCGTGCGCCTGCGCAGGCCCTGCGTTGCCAGCCACGGGCGGTCTTTCGGTGCGTCTGACTTCGCGTGGGTTAACACCTTGCCGATTTCAGAGACGACTACCTTGCGTGCGGCGCGGCGGATCTGTTTAGGTGCCGCCTGGTCGAGGTCTTTCGCGAGCTTGTAAATCTCAGAAGCGTCTATGTCAATCTTGACGCTCACGACGCAGCGCCTATCCCCTGTGGTTGCTCGCGGTCGTCGAGTCCTAGGCGCCTGTCGATCTGCCACGACGACCAACCAACATGCGAAATTTGGAACGACCGACCGACGAGCTGTGCGTCTAGCGACGCGGTGACGGTCAGGTAGTCGTCTACTCGCACGTCACCCATGTCATGCGGCAATGTCGCTACATAGGGGCCCAAAGTTTCGTGTAGGTCCCCAACCTCTATGTCGAGTTCCTGTGAGCCTCGCGGGCGGACGCGACACGCGCCTGTGTAGACGGTGGTTGGCGCTGCGGGGGTGAGGTAACCGGTTCCAACGTCGAGTGTCGGTTCGCCACTAGGGCGGGTGATGGTGCACCGGTCCGGTAGCGCTGACTTCGAAGTCGAGCGCATGCCTGCTATCTCCGGGGCGGTTAGCACCACACCTCGGTTTCACGCATCAACGCGGGGCAGCTCTGCACCTTCGCGATAGCCCGCTTCCGTTGGTGCTCGAGGTGGTCGAGGGTTTGGTTCCGTGTAAAGGTCTGGCCGTCGGTCGTGAAACTAAATCGGCCAACGGCTTTGCTGTACTTGGCCATGAACCCTTCGGCGATCGCATACCAACACCCACGAATCGAGTAGGTCGATTCCCACCGGTCGTCTTCGGGTGCGTTGCCGTTGATGTCGCTTGTAGCTGCGAGGGTGACGAGCTGCGCGACTTCCCCGTCAGTGAGCGCAGGGTCGGTGGCGGGCTGTAGGCGTAGCTCGATGAACTGGCGGGCTTCGGTCGCGTCCATCGCGTCACCTCCGTTGTGCTAGCTGTGCCTTCCCTTCGGCGATGAGCGAGCGCATGGCGCTGCGGTCAGGGTTGCGGGAGGCGTGGTGGTAACGCTCGTAGAGCGCTTTATTGTCGAGCGATCCGAGTCCCCATGTGATGCGTTCCTGTGGTGGGTGCCAGAGGTGCCAAAGGGTCGAATCGAATCGTCGAGGCGGTCCGTAGAGGTGTCCGAGCGCTACCGCCCATGACTCGTCATCGTGTCCCCAGTCGAGAAACCTGACGTCAATTGGGCATTCGTCCCAGACGTCTCTGCGGAGGACAACGACACCGCCTCCTAGGAACCCCTTGTATGGCTTTGTGAGGACAGCTAGGGGCATCCCAGGGTGTGGCGGCACTCCTGCGAGCACAGAGGCTGTAGCAGCCTCTGTGAGCCTGTGTAGGAGGAGATGTGGGACAGCCCACGGTGCACCGCCCGCTACTGCGTCGATGGCGTCGAGCATTCCGTCGCACCAGACGTCACCGTCGGCGATGACGAGGACGTCACCGCTGGTCTGGTCGACGCCGTTCTGTGCGGCTGCGCCTTTGCACCACGAACCGGCTGCGGTTTGCATACCAAGTCGTAGCTCGATGTCCCGTCCGCATCCGCGCCAGCGTTGTTTGATGTACCGCAGCGCGGCTTCTCTGTGTGTGCATCCGGGGCGCCAGGGGATGACGACGCTTACAGGCAGCGTGCTAGCTCTTCGAGCCACAGGGGTTTCAGTTCCGCCCACGTGTTCGACTTCGCCCACTCACGCGCCTCCTGTTGGAGCGCTCCGATACGCCACGGGTGCCAGGTGAGGTCATCGATCAGCCCAGCTAGTTTCCTGGGGTCAACGTCGTGTAGGGGGATGTCTCCGCCTGGTGTCCAAATCTTCGAACGGGTCCGTTCCTGCAACCGGGGCCCTGGCCAGACCTCGTTAGGGGAACAGTCAGGCATGACGACAGCAAGCCCTGCGTGCATTGCCTCTTGTGCTGGTAGGCACAGGCCACCGAAGCGGCGGGGCATGAGCAGTACGTCTGCGTTGCGGTAAAGGTCCCAGTAGTTGTCTACGTTCCCGGATTCGACCGTCAACCGCGGGTTGGGTCGGATGCGGCGAACGTCGCGGTGTTGGCCACGGATGACCACTTCACAGTCTGAGCGGAGGTACTTCACCGCTTCGGCGACGATGTTGGTTCCGTTGCGGTCGCCACCGGTCGGCCAACCGGCCACGTGCACGAACCTGGCGCGGGCCGCTGGTAGCTGTTCGGTGGCACGTTCTGCGACAGGCATCGGGACGACGCGGGTACCCGCGGGGAGGTGCTCGAGGCGCCAGGGGGTAGCGGACCACCACACTGCGTCGGACAGCAGCGCACCTCGTTCGGGTGAGAGCTGTTCGGGGTTCGCGTGAACGACGACCTTGCATCCTGCGTCGAGTGCCCAGCCGGGTAGGCGGTCGTCGTAGGGGGTTTCTGCGGTGTAGACGACGTCGAGTCCGTCGAGCCAGGCGCGTGCGGCGGTTTCGTCGAAGGTGTATCCGTGTTGCCAGCGGAGAATGGTGGTGTCGAACTGGTCGAACCGCTCAGGGTGCTGCGTGAACCGTCCGTCTCTACCGGGGTCGACAAGTAGGACCCGTTCCGGTTGGAGGTGTCTGCATGCCTCGTACGTTTGGTTTCCTAACCCGCGGTCTTCGCCCCTGGCTATGACACCGATTCTCACGAGTCGACCCACTTAGGGTCTTCGCCTCGCCCGTCGAGGGTGTAACTGCGTTTGATGTTCCCACCCGACGGCGAGTAGAGCCACAGGCGGTAGCGGTCCCAACCTGCGGGACCGAATTCGCGCCATGCGCTGTGCGCGACGCTGTGCATTACGTCCTCGATCATCCCGCGGTGTGTCTCCGGGAAATGGTCACGGAGGACACGCCGATAGAACGCAGCGGACGCTAGGTGTGGGCGCTGTGACCATTGGACGGTGCGGAGCAGCGGTGCCCCTTCGACCGTTTGGGGTTCCCTGTCGAGCATCAGGTGTTCGTGGTCTGGTAACACCAGCGCCTCATGATGCAACCGGATTACGTCCGCGCGATCAGCGCGGCACGCGGCGATCAGCGCATCGAAGTCGATTGGTTCGTCTGTGACGAGCGGCGCGTCGTGTTCAACGAACAGCACTAATGGCGTACGGACCAGCGGCAGGGTGCGTCTGGTCATTTCCGCTTGGTGCAGGTGCTCACCGAACAGGATTGGTAGGACGTTGTGCCATTCGTGCGCTGAGAGCCACAGCAGACGGTTTAGGTATTCGTCGTAGCGTTGCTGGTATTCGTACTGTTCTGGTCTGACCCCGTCGCACATAACCAGAATCTCAGCGTCGGGGAGGTGGTGTCGTACAGACGCGATCGTTGTTTCGATGATGCTGGTGTCAGGGTGCGCGGCGATAGGCGAGGTAGGCACTAGAACTGTGACCGGTCCGAGGTCGGGTGATTCGCCTGACAGCTGGTAAATGCTGTTGCTGATCCGCTCGGAGAGTTTCCGCTTGTAGTCCTGCCAACGCGATTGGACGTCGTTCGCGACGCCTGGCCATCTGCGCTCGAGGTGCGTGCAGAGGTCGGGGAAGGTCCGCCAGTCTTCGATGATCGGTAGTCCTAGCTGAGGTGCGACTAGACCCCAGTACCAGGTTGCGTCACCAGCTGGGGTGCGACCATCGACTACAGGCACCGCTCCAGCTTGTAGTGCTTCCCATGCGCGGAACGTGTCTGCTGTGTGCGGTCCGGACGGGCATGGGATCACACGCGCACCCGCGAGCGCACGTATGTAGGCGTGTGGGGCGAGCCCTTGCGTGAACCCTGGTGTCTCTACGAGGCGCCCACCTGGGGTACCGCGGAGGACGTCGACGCATTCGCGGCGTCTGGTGTTGTTGACCTGCCCTGCGAAGAACCATCCGCTGCGGTCTGGTTGGTCCAATCCCTCGAGCTGGTCTGCTGTCTGCGGTGGCGGCCCAACGGGAAGGTAGGCGTCGACATCGTCACCAGCTGCTGGGGTTTGTACCCATACCCGCATGGCCGGGTGGTCGAGCTTCGCAACGGGGAACAGGCGCTCTTCGTCTGAGGTGAGGATGACGAGAACCCAGGACAGCCGCGCCAGCAAGGCGTTGATGTCGTCGGTGTCGCCTGCGTGGTAGCGGGCGGGGATGACGACGACAGCGCCGGCCGGGAGCACCCTGTCATCTGCCCATGTGGTGAGCGCAGGGAGTGTGCCTGTGTGGTGTTCGAACTCGTATCCGGTTGGCCAGCCAGCGCCGCACAGGATGTTGTCGACGATGTCTTGATCCCAGCAGAACGGGTGAGCGTCGACCCACAGGACGGGGATCACTTGCGAGCCTCAACGATCAGGGCCTGCGTCTCGCGGTCGTCGAGCGACGCGATACGCGGGTCCGTTGACAGCATCGGTTCATGCGGTGTCGCGGTAGCGATAGCACCGAACCCTGCGGCGTCGAGTAGCGACACCGCGTAGAGATAGGTCCACTGGCTCTTCGCTGTACCGAACCAACCGACGTAGCAGCACAGGCGCTCGTCGACCGACACGAGGTCATCGCCAAGCGGGAACCATGCGGCATCGCCGCGCTCATACGCGGCGAACGCTCCGAGTAGATCGGGGACCAGCAACCGGAGGACACCACCAGGCATGAGGACTCGACGGAGTTCTATGAGCGCCGGGGCCAGTTCATGGTGCGAGAGGTCAGAGAGACTGTGATTCGCCACGATGTAGCGCACTGACGCGTCAGGGAACGGCAAACCAGCTAGTACATCCGCGACGTACGACTGGCCGTAATCGACCTTGTCAACGTTCATCCAACCTTCGGGTTGAACGGTTCCGCATCCGAAGTTGACTCTCACCGTCGAACAACCCACATTCGTTCCGGTGCGGAACAACAGCGGTCTGCGTCTTCGCCAAACTGGTTGGTGAACAACCGGCAAGCCTCCCGTTTCTCCGTTAGATGACCACCGCAACCAGCGAACTCGACAGGCGCCGGGCGTAGCGCGTCAAGTCGTGTGGCGGTTTCGTCTGGGTACATCACCCGATAGGGCAAATCTTCGTAGACCATTACTCGAGCTGGCGTTTTGAGTGCTTCTGCGAGCGCTACTGGTGCGGCTAGGAGGTGATCTAGGTGGCGGATACCGAGCGGTACGAGCACTTCTGTCGGTTTCAGTTCTGCGAGGTGACGCCGCAACGCTGTCGCTAGTTCTCTGGTCGACAACGGTCGACGCCTGTACTTGCCGTCAAGAAACGGCAAGTTGACGACTCTCGCACCCAGAGTGGAACAGGCTGCGTCTTTGTCAGCTAGGAGCTGTTTCACCCATGTTTCTTCGGGTGCACCGTAAGGAATGGCGGCGAACGCGGTGATGACTACTACGTCAATGTTGCGGCGTTCTGCGATCCATTCGCCTACGGAGTAAACCCCGTCGTCTGCGTGCGAGTCGACTACGACAACGGTCACTTAGACCGCTGCGAGCGCTGCCCAGAGAAATGGGATAGCGAACACTGCGAGCCCTGCGGCGAGCACCGAGATCCGACCAACGGTCACCTTGATTGCTGAGAGAGACAGCAACACAACCGCGACTGCGTAGAACAGGACCTGTATGGCGGGGTCCATAGCTGCGACTGCGAGAGTAGTCATCGGCTGAACCTCCAATGTTCCTCGTGGTCTGTCGCTAGGTGTTCACCTGTGTAACCGGCTGCTCGCATCATTTCGTGCACGTGGCCGGCGGTGAGCGGCGAATAGTCGCGGTCGATGAGGTCCGGATGTATTGACACCCACAACTGAACGTCGTTGTTAGCGAACAGTTCTGTTCCGCCAGCGAGTGCGAGTACTTCGGCGCCTTCGATATCCATGCTGATAGCGGCGGGCGGTTCGAAATACTCCGCTAGCCGATCAAGCGTGCACGCCCCTACTTCAGCGAGGTCACTGGGGTTATGCGCGTACCTGTACGGGCGCGCAGGGCATTCTGTGTCGCTGTCCGCGGAGGATGGCCAGTAGCGGTACTGCACTGTGACGTCACCGCTTGGCACGTCGGAGACAAGCCCTTGCACAGTCCCTAGCGGCATCCGTAACCCGTTGTGTTCCCATGTCATCCGGATGTTGGGCCAGAACTCTGGGGACGGTTCAACAAGCACTGTTTCGCCTACGAGACGGGCCCAGAGCGCAGCCATATAGCCATGCTCCGCGCCGATAACCCACAGTGTGTCTGTCCGCTCGAGGTGAGCGGCCATCGAGTCGAATCGCTCGCGTTCCCAGTAGTCGTGAACGTCCCACGCTGCGAGATGGTCTGGGAGCACCAGGTCTGGTACGTCACCCCTGTAGACCTGTGTGTTTCTCATGCCGCAGCCTCGATCATGTCGCGTTCCGCCAGGAGGTCTAGGAGCTGCCGCATTCGCACTTCGTAGGTGTGGTGTTCGAGGACGTGTCTGCGACCTTCAGCCGCTATCTGTGTGCGTGTCTCATGGTCTGCGAGGTAGTGGCCGATGGTGTCGCCGAGTTCACCCCAGTTACCGAGCGTCCACGCGGCGAGGTGGACACCTTCGGAGAACTCGCCGTTGGTGATGCCTTCAACCCGGGGGTGAATGAGGAACCCACCGCGACCCAACGTTTCGGGGATGCGGTCAGAACAGTACAAGTGAGCGTCGCCAGTTAGGCACGAGTCGCCTACGAGTACCTTCACAGAGGCATACAGGTCACGGAGTGCCTGTCCTCGTACTGCGTGTTCACCGCGCCGCGGCCAGAACGCACAGCGGGCCCCGTAGGTCCGCTCGAGCCAGTCGACAAGCTGCTGTCGGTGTCGCCATTCGGTGTGGTATCCGCCTTGCCAGGAACCAACGAAAGCGATGTCGCTGCGGTACTCGTCTTGTGGGGTACCTAACTCGCATTCCTGTGCGGACACGCCAGGTGGGAACCATGCGTGTTCGATACCGGAGAGCGCCCACTTGTCGCCTTGTCCACCGTCGGCGGTGACGACTAGGTCTGTGTTCTGAAAGAACGGCTCCTCATAGACCTGATATTCGCGCTGTAGTCCCCACCACCTATCGAGGTGGTAGCCCACGGTTGGGGTACCGCGACGTGCGAGCGATTCCAGAAACTTCGCCTGGCGCCCATGCGTCTTCGGTGGTCCGTACCCGTGGGTGTGCGTCCACAAGACGAAAGCCGTTTTGGCCGGGACCTTTTTGGGGTCCCAGCCAAACGACTGCTCTTGTAGCCGAATAACGCTGACGCCTTGAGCCTCTAACGCTGTCGCTACGTGGTTCTCAGTAGAGTGCGGCGGCTCAAAGTTGCCGACGTATGCGGCTCTCACTTAGCTGGACGCAGGCGTCAGAACGCCGAAGTAGCTGCGCTGAGCGGCGGTGGGCTTAATGGGGTTAACGGGGTTCGCGATCTGCCAAGCGAACCGGGCCACGACCCGCAGAGCAACGCTGTCCTGCTGCATCAGGTTATGCACGACGTTGCCGCTGTTATCCGAAATGACACCCTCCGTAAAAACGCGGAAAGTCATGTCCTGACGGACACCGAGAACGGCCTTGCTCCAGTCGCCAGCGATGACACTCGCGACGTTGGGGAACCAGCCACCGTTACGGACCTGCGGGAGAGGCTCACCATAGAGAGTGCCAGGCTGGCCACCAGCGGGCGGAGCGTAGATGGGGATGCCATCAACGCTGCGCATCTTGGTCAGTCGCCAGTTGAACCCTGGGGCGGTGGCGAAACCGGTGATGTCGCCGCCATCCTCAGCGATCAGCTGGGCAAGCTCGGCGATATCAACAGCGAGGTCATCTCCGGTGCCTTCGACGACCTGGTTGCCAGCAGCAATAGCGGAGTTAACGATAGCCTCACCCCACGTAACGGGCTTCGACTCGTTAAACAAGATGGTCCGGTCAAGCCGGCGACCGAAAGCCTCAGCGATCAGCGGTCGAACCTCAGACCAAACAGGCACAGCGGCGTCATCGAGGTAAGCCTCAGGGATCATGACAATAACGGCGATTTCCTCAGCCGTAAGAGTCAGGTTGTCCCACTCAGTGCTAGTCGTCTGCTTAAGCCCGGTGTCGCCTTGCACGAAATAGGCTTCCGGCAGTGCAGACAGAACAGGCTGACGCTGCGTCTTGCTTGACATAAGAACCCGTCGGGCGAGGCTCAGGATTGCCGAAGACTGCGGCATTTCCTTAATGACCTGCGCGACGTAAGGCTCAGGAACCAGTGCGTCCGAACCCGAACCGGCCCGGTTGATACCTTCATTGAAACCGGCCATGCCGGATACCTCCTATGAGGGGGCGCGAAAAGAGCCGCCCTAGTGGCGGCTCTTGTTGTGGTTGCTGCCTCCCCTCGCGGGAGGCGTGTTATCGACGACGACCGGCTGTACGTAGCCAGGCGTCCATGCCTGCATCCGAGTCACCTGCGGGGGTACTCGGTGGACGCGCCCCGAATTCGGGGTCACGTGAGCCGGACAGATGCGGCTTTGTCTTCACGAGGTCATCGATCGCTGCCTTAATGCAAACGATGTCGACCTCACCGTTATCCCCAACCGCGAACTCAGTAAGAGCACCCGTATTCGCCAAAATGGCGTAGGCGTCCTCAGGGTCAGCGACCTTCCCAGCAGCAGCAGCAAGTACCTCCGCACGCAGCAGACGGCTATTGCCCTTGCTGACACCTTCGGTCAAACCCTCTTTACGAGCTGCGTCAACGGCCTTCTCGTGTTCGCTCATCTGTGTTGCCTTGAGCTGTGCCAGTTCGGCTTCTAGCGCCTTTGCCTTCTTGTCCGCGTCGCGGGCTAGGCGGCGCTCCTTGTCGACAACGGTCTTGAGTTCCGGGGGAAGCTCACCCTTGTCGTCGTCGTTCTTCGCAGGCGTCGTCTTAGGCGCAGGCGGAGCAGTGGGAGGCTCAGGGGTGGGCGGGTCACCCTCGGTATCCGTGGTAGTCGGTTCGTCTGCCATCGCGGCGTGACTCTCCTATGTGCATCGCGTGCCAACCGTCTCGGCGGCTACGCGGGTGTTTCTCCCTGTCCCATCACGGGACGGGAGACGGTCTTAGGCTGCGGCTGCTATCAGCGTTGGGCCAAGATCGGTAATGACGACATCGACGTTTGCCAGCTCTGAACCTTCAACAACGATGCGTCGAAGGGAGCCGTAGTCGTTGCCGCCTGCGCGCTTGTAGAGCGAGCGCAGTAGATCGTTAGTCGGTTTCGTCCACGCTGGGACCTCGCCATACTGGGGTGACACACCGCACCCGCAATGCGAGTGGATTGGGGACAGGTCACCTTTGTGATAGGTCCGCGTCGCTGCTGCGACACACAAGGCACAGTTCTTCCCTGATCCCAGGGTGCGCCTGTATCCGGTGATGCGTGTGTCGCCTGCGGTGTGGACGAAACTGGCGGCACGTTGTGCGAGGGTTACGTCGGTGTTGACTTCGCGGAGCATCCGACCTGCGAAGGTCCCTTGTTCTGCGCGGTGGTTCCGCCCGTAGACGTCCTCGAGGTAGTCCCCGCGGCGTGCGCGGACACCGATCAGTGCGCCTGCGTCGAGTCCCCAGGGCTGCGTGCTGGTGCGGGTGGCTAATCCGGCTTCCATCGACAGATAGGCGTCTGTCTCACGGACCGTCGATTCCTGCGCAGCGAGGACAATCGGGACGACCTTCGCAACGAACTGGTCTGTTGCGGCCACGTCAGCGGCGACGACTCTCGCGGCGGTGCCGTTACGGATGCGCGCTAGGCGCGCCTTATAGGCACGCTGTAGCGCTGTATCAGGCACCAGCGGGGACCGGTGCAGGCTTAGCTGCTGGTGCCTGTCCTGGGATCGGAGGTGCCGCTAGGGCAGCCTGCGTGTCCGCTACGAGAGCTGTCTGCGTGTCGAACAGTTCCATGCGCTCTATCTCCGACGGGCTGTTACCGAGCTTCTCGCGTGCCACAGGGATCGGGGTGATACCGGCCTGAACCTGTTTGATGATCGCGTCAGTTAGCTCAGCCAACGTCCGGAACTCCGGGTCACCCCAAATCGTCTCGATTGGCTGCGGGGTCTGGCCCTTCATCTTGTGCCAAAGGCGGATTGCCTCAGAAAACGAGCGCCCGTACTGCTTCTGACGCTCTAGAACCTTCGCAACCAGGCCAGCTTCGGCGCTCTTAATGGCATCACCAGACGGCGACTGACCTTGCTGCAAGAAATAGTGTCGAGGTGTGCGTGTTTGCACTGCGATGTGCTGCACATCCTCTTCAACAGCTTGGATGTAGTTATTTAGATCAGTCGCAGGGAACGCACCGAACTTTGCCTCAGGGCTAGTGTCAGCAAACAGGCGGTCAATAGCGGCCTGAAACGTCTGGATAGCCTGACCGGTCTTCGGGTCAATAGGAATATCGATACCCGTAGCCCATTTTTGCTGATATGCGGCGGTCCAAGCGGCAAGAGAACGGTTAAACAACATCTCGTTGATGCGCTCTTGCGTCAAATAGACGTCATCTATCTCCGATTCCCCATCGGGGATCTTGAGCGTCGACGGCTTATTAACAATCGGGATGATCGGAACGTCGCCGTAGGGGTTCTTCGCCTTCTCAACTTCAATCCACGACGCGGACCACTCGTCAACGGTCTTAGCGGGTTCCTCGCGGAGTACCTGGTTCGTGAACCGCACCTGTGAATCGTCGATGGGGAACGGTGGCTGCCACGTTTGCGGCCAAAGAGTCGACCGCAACATGCGATCTGCCTTCGACCGGAAACGGAAACGCTCGCCGTTAAACCAGACATCGGCGCAAACGGTGCCAGTCCAGTCATCGTTAGATAGACGTAGCCCAGCTGCTCTGCGTTGACGGTTCGAATGGTCCATTTCAACCATGGCCATACGCGGATCTTCGATCTGTACGCGTGGCTCATCTTCGCCCTGGTACTTCCACACCGAGAGATACCCGCGGCCCATGGACAACGCGTTGACTATCGCGATATTCGCATCGACATCCATGCCTTGATCTAGCCACCAGGCCCACGCGTCCTGATCTGCGTCTTCGGCGCCCCGCACACGGAACCCCTGTAGCGACAGGCGCTCCGCAGGTGCATCGACAACTACGCCCATAAAGTTTGAGCGTGACTGCACGAGCATCCGCCGGTATTCACGCGTCAGCTCGCGGGGGATGTCCGGTAGCGGGTGTTCTCCGCGGTAGTAGCGGTCCATAAGGACCATGCGCGGACGGTCGATGAGGAGCTGTCCGAGTAGACGGTGTAGCCACCAAATCGGCGAGCCTGGTTCTAGTGCGTTTATTCCCGCGCCAACGCCGGCGAGCATGATGTCTGACAAAATGCCCACCTCCGAGTTAGCGCCAGGAAACGGACACCTGTTTCTTGGCCATGCCATCTGCGATGCAGTCGCGGCGCGCCTCCCATGAGAGACAACCGGCCATCGCGGCATCAATCTTGTTAACCGAGTCGTTGCGTTCTTTACGGATAACCCACAGGGGTTTCCCCTGGTCGTCCGTTAGCGACAGCTCGTGACGCCACGCGTTACCGATATGAGCGGCGAACCTGGGGTCACCGTCGTGTGTGACCTCACCTGATTGCATCGCGTGCGCGTACGCCTTAAGCGCGAACGACATCGGCTTAGGACGGTTCGTCCACCACTTAACGACCCGCTTGTTACCCCACCGTCCAGCCCACCTGTCGACGGTCGTTTCCCAATATGGCGGGTCGGCGTAGAAGCGTTTGACCTGCCATTTGCGGAAAGCTTCGTTGACGACGTCGGTTACCTCATCTTCGGGTATTTCGTCGTCTGGTGAGGTGCTGGTGTCCCAAAACCCTATGAGCTGCTGGTAACCGGACAGGAGGTCCGTAGCTACCAGCGCTGTGGTGTCGTGAAAGCGGGAACCGTCGAAACCAAGCGTGACCTTCGCTCGCCATGGGATCTCCGTAGACGGAGCGGCGAGCGCCCGCCATGCGGTGATGTCGAACGCCTGCGCTGTCGAGGGGCGGGCCCTGTTGAGCCAGACCCGCTCGAGGTAGTTCCGGTCGGCGTCTGGTTCGTCCCACTGGGAGACAATCGACTCGATGTCCGACCACTCCGCCGCAGGCCCTGACGCTTCGACAACAGCTGCGTATCGACCGTCGTAGGTGTTGAGGTCGTGGTTGTCGCCAGCTTGACGGTGAAAGAAAAAGAGCTTCGGGTCTTTGACCTTGCCCAGCTCGATTGCTTTGGCGTAATCCATGGTCGCTTCTGCGACGCTGTTCTCACCAGGCGTAAACGCCGTAGTTGTCTCTAACGACCACGGGTCGGCCATGGGTCGCTTAGGGATGTTCGCGAGCATCGTCCGATGCGCCCTTTTCAACGCGTCGAGCGTGAAACGGTGGCTCTCGTCGAAGTGCTGGAACGTGGTCCTGGCGCCGTCACGAGCGTTCGGTGAACCAGCGAGCGCTAGAACCTTCCCAGCTGCCTTACCCGTGGGTCCGAGTACAAGGATGCGCTCGAGCCCAATGTCGTAGTCTTCGGCTAGCGACGACTCCGACAGGATCGTATGTAGAGCGCTGTAAGCAAGCTCTTCGGTTTGTTCCTGCGTGTACGCGACCAACGGGATATATGGGTCGTTGACCCCGCGGCCTACGGGTTGTCCATAGGCGTCGAAACCGTCACAGCGCGCGGGCGCCTCAGGGTGCGACTCGACAGCGGCAATGATCGCTGCCTTCTCCGTCTTACCCAGTCCCTTGCGCTCGCTGATCGCTACGCGTTTGAACCTGCGCTTACCTGCCCGGGGGTGGTTCGCCGGATAGCACTCATAGGCCCTGTAGAGCCAGGCGGCGAAGTCTGAGGCAACCTTGTAGGGCTGGGAGCGGAGGTCGCCTGGCCCGTAGACGAGATATGCCTCTATCCATGCGACGACCTGCGGTCCGAGCGTTGGCCATGGTTCGTCGTCGAGCGGCGGTACTACCAGGGTGGTCACAGGCCCCGCCTTGAGTTAGGTACCGTCACCACGTGGACACGACGTGGACCTTTGAGACGACCGTTGACCCTCCGTGCGTGGAAGAGGAGGACAGCGGCACGCACCTTGTTGCCTACGGACTCGGCGACGACACCTCGCCGCTGTATGTGCACCTGCTGTCCGAAGATGGATCGGGCGCGCATGCGGAGCTGCGGTCCCTGATCGGCCGGCGCGTACGGATCACCATCGAGGTGGTAGAAGAACTAGGCGAGTAGACGGCGTGGGTCGTCACCGACCGCGGCGACCCGCGACGCGGTGACAGCGCTACGACGCCGCTGTGTGTCCTCGCTCGCCGCGTCGCCCCTGTTGATCTCCCATTGCAGGCGGCGGCGGTCAATCGGGGTCAGACCGAAGCACTGCCTTTGGAGGCGGATCTCCGCGGCGATTGGCTGCGACGGGCACTCCCAGAAGGCGTCTACGAGGACAGCGAGGAGGTACAGGCCATGGATGTCCGACTCGTCGTACTCCGGTGCCATTGGGCTGGCCCAGACGTCTCGCCACCAGGCCCTGGTTTGCTTGTGCCACGTCTGCCCTGTCGGGAGCTTCGGCGCCTGCACGTCGTGAACGACGCTCAGGGTGCGGTGCGTGCTCGTCTTGTTCCGCCGCTGGCGGGCGGTCGGATGCTTCGGGGTGGGTGACGCCATGGCGGTGACCCCCTCACGGAGAGTGACGGTGTAAAGTCGCGGGTCGATGTCGCACGAACCCAACCCAGCCAGCGGCGTAGCTCACGCGTCCGCACTCGGACGTGCCTGCGCGTTCGGACCGCGGCTACGCGACCTCCGGAAGAGCAGGGGCATTCAGCTAAAACTCTGACGTATGGGAACCCACGTGAACGATGACCTTGTACTGATCTGCTCGACAGTCGCTGAGGTACCGAAACCACCGATGCTCAGCGCAGGTAGCAAATGCAGTAGCTGCCAAACCCCCATTTGGGTTTCGTGGGGTGCGCTACCGCTCAAGGCGAAAGCTGTTTGCCTCGATTGTGCCGGTACCAAGATCGCAAGTGGTGACGCAGAAACACTGTTGAAGCTGAATCCTGCGCTCGGTAACGACATCGAAGCACTCAAACGGCAAATCGTCGAATGGACCAACCGCTACAACGGCCAGAACTTGCACTCAGTCATGCAACAGCGCCGACTGACAGACGACCATCTCTACGAGGTGGCAAGGCACGCAGCGGACACAGGCGACCTCGTTTGCGCTCAAATCGTGTTGGCTACCCAGGGCCTGACGATGGCTGAACGTCACGAGGTGTGCGACATGATCGAACGGAGCAGCTAGGCAAATGTCAGCGGAGGAAGCATTAGCGAAGCTCGATAAGCAAGTCGCAGCGATCATCGCGAGCAACCCGCCCAATCCGGACACCTACCCGCGGAGGGTTTGCGGTTACTTCCTTGACCCGCCAGCACGCGGCTCGATCAAGACGGACTGTGAGCACTGCGGCGGTTCAATGATGCTTGGTCCACAGTCACAGCTAGCACTGCTCACCGTTCCCGGTTTGCGCAAGCTGTGTGTGCCCTGCTCTTGCGCTATTGAACTGCTGCTGACAACCGAACCACCGACGCTAGTCGTTGACCCAAAGGTGTTCGACCCGTTCAGAGGACGAGAGAGCTAGGTCATTTGACCAGCAGCAGCACCAGCGGCATAACGAACGCTGCGATGCCAACGACACCGAGCAACACACCCCACCCTGAGCTGATCCCAGAGGTACGACCTTCGATGCGGTCCAACCTGCCGACCACCGCGGACAGCTTTTCGTCGTTGGTCGCTAGGCGCTGGTCGACCTCGATGCGGGTCGCGAACGTGGCGGCCTGGTCGGTGAGCGCACCGCGGAACTCGTTCATGACGTTCAGGCGCTGGTTCGCTGCTGTCAGAGCGGCGTCAACGGCCTTCTCCTGCGCATCGAACCGTTGCTCGTACCTGCGGTCAGCCGCGGCTGCGAGGGCCTGTAGGTGCTCACGTAGAGCCTCTAGCGTCCACCCTGCGTCCGACGTCGTCACTGGTCGAGGACCACGATTCGTGTCCGGCCGTTGTGGCCATGGATGTGCTCGAGGTCGGAGAGGCTGTCGTAGAACGCTGTCGAGCGGATCTCTGGCAGCCAGCGCATCGCGCAATGGCCGTCGGTGAACTCGACGCCTTCGGCGACGATGCCGGTACCGGAGATGCCGGTTTCGTCGGTGTCGCGGTGGAGTTCGAAACGTCTCACGGCGACCCCGGTTGCGATAGGCGACACCCGCGCTGGCAAACCCTCGGGAGAACCAGCGCGGGTGTCATGGTGGCGGCGGCGGGATTTGAACCCGCGACCTTCTGGTTATGAGCCAGACGAGCTACCAGGCTGCTCCACACCGCGGCGAAAAGGGGAGAGATGAAAGTTGAACTAGCGGCCATCAACGTGCGGCTCGACAACGGCGAACTCGTCGAGGTCCAAGTACGGACCAACGACAGCGCACAAGTCGCTTACGTCGCGTTCGTAGTAGAGGACACGCCAGGCGTCGACTCTGCCGACGAGAGCACCTACGAGCTAACAGACGAAAGAGAGCACCCGTAATGGCAAGGTGGGAAACATTCGTAACCGGCCCCGACAGGCGATCCGAGGTCATCCACACTGGCCGCTACGACACCTGCGCAGAAGCCGCGCACCTCGCAGCGTGGAAAGCGTTCGAAGCTCTCCCCCGGAGAGAGCAGACCGTCGACAAGGTAGACGACCTAGCGGCGATCAAGGAGCGATCTGATAACGAGACTGGTACCTGGTGGTGGTCGCTTGCTGGCACCACCTATGGGGTGCGACAGCGAGGCATTGTCGCTACAGGATGACGCAGAACACGCACCACAGGAAATCAGCGAGGCAGTAACCGAGGTGACAAAACATGGGTGAAGCTCCTACATCACTAAGGGAATGGTTGCGTCAGCCAGAAGGTGTCGCAACGCGTCTCCGTAGAGCACGCATGCGAACAGACCAATGCAACGCTCTCCCCTCAGCGATACGCACTGGGAAACGATGTCGTCGAGCATTCGCTGTAGCTTTAGCGTCATCCACCAGCCCTCTTATATGTGATAAGATGACTTATCGGAATGCCACCGAGTCGTACAGAGCATAATCTGCT
>Ga0193752_1000264_pt1 | contig 57341 bp, 98 predicted proteins | sample H1c1metaG_FD_144924 | JGI IMG/M metagenome (GOLD analysis project Ga0193752, IMG submission 144924) | Soil microbial communities from a riparian zone of the East river system, Colorado, United States - H1c1 | ecosystem: Environmental > Terrestrial > Soil > Riparian zone | place: USA: East River...
ATACATAAGGGGGGTAGTCTTTGCGACCCCTCCCCCCCTATGTAAAGCCATACCTCCTAAGCAGAAGTTTCCTCGATCATCTGAGCTTCCTCTGGTTTCTCAGATCCAACTCCCGCTTTACTCGACACCTTCTTGTAGATACCGAGTACGTTCATCTCCACAATCTCATCGATTGCTCTCTCAATTGCAAGTTGCTGATCGGTCTCAGACAATTCATCTGAAGTTACAACTACTCTACCCAGGTAGGCGGTGGTGTGGTACCCAGCACGCTCATCAAAAGCATACCAGGCATCCCAATCAACGAAAGGATCGTGGGGGTTGTCATCTGTTGTGAGCATGTGCTCTATCATCTTGATTCATCACCCACCTTCCTCTTCGTTGATAGCTCGATCCAACGTCTTGATTGATACACCAAGCCGACTTGCAATCTCGGCCCTAGTGTAACCCAATGACGCTAGCTGTTTGGCCTGGGCTGTCTTAGATGTACTCATCAACACCTTGGGACGGGGGGTAGCAAGCTCTCTAACCTTCTCCATGTCAGCCTTAGCTAGGAGCTGGGTTAGCTTGTTGTTACTGATGGCGCCTGCTTGAATAGCATCCCATTCTTTAGGTGTGATCTCAATCTTTGTCTGATCCGCTTTGGTGCGGGTACGTGCATCAGCAAGGGCTTGAAACTTGATCTTCTTGAGGGAATCTCCATCAAGATTGGGATTAGCATCACGCTTAGCCTTGATCTGAGCATTAGCGATGACCTGTGCATGGCGTTCAAGGGTGCGGTTCTTCTTGGCGAGGGCCAATTTAGCATCGAGGGAGGCTACTTCTGCTTTATGAACGTTCTTGGCAGAGTGACTCCATTGGACGGGGGGGGTCTTAAACGCTTCTACTCTAGCGCGGTTGGCAAGAGCCTTCTGCTTGTTAGAGTAATCAGCATAAAGAGATTCAGGCCTAGTACCAGAGGACAATGTGTGTGCATCATCCGTAAGGTCTAGCTTCTTGTACTCCCTAGTAGTAACGCTTACCTGCCCTGCCCTATCTCGCTTGGTCCTACCTGTAGGGATCTGAAGCTTCTTACCTGTAGCCCTATCAATCGGTGCACCTTGAGGAAAGTTCGGTTGACCCTTAAGCTCAGGGATTCTAACAGTACTACCCTGTCTCGAGATGAGGGTGGAGGCACCTGGCCTCTTGTTGTCCTTATGCTCGCTCTGGTAGGTAGCCCTAAGTTTAGGAATCCCGTTGTCAATGGCAGACCGTCTGAAGTCTAGATGATGCTTCTCTGCATCGACCACAACCATGGAGTGTTTGACTGCACGAGCAATCTCATCATGAGGGGCACCACGAATAGTCATGTCTGTGATTAGATTGGAAACCTTTCCCATCTCCATCTCTTTAGGACTACGCATGGGTTGCTTGTCCCCATAGTCGACCTTCCGAGTCTTAGCGTTGTACACACCACCATCAATGGTACGCATACCATCATAAGGTGCATAGTCTTTCTGAGGATCAAAGCCTTTGAGTTGAGCCAATTTTGGTGTACTAGTGACCCTACCCTGAGGGTTGGGAATCACAAGAACCGTATCACCATCAAAGTCTGCACCAGACAACCTCTGAGCAACCTCAGGATGGATGCCAATGGCATCCTCAGTATCCCGCAACATCTTCCTAGAGGGACCATGTCTATTGTTCACAGTCACTTCAGGAATCTCGAACGTACCACCATGCGGGTACCGAATTAGAACTACCTTTTCGCCATTGTTGTACGTTGGGGCATAGATCTCTCCAGGCTTCAACGATTCAATGGGAAGAATTACTTTCCACGACTGCCTTGGAAGAGCGGCTGCTTTTAGATGTACCGCTGCAGAATCAGCAGAATCAGCAAGGTCTTCTAAAAGCTTCTTCTTTACGGCAGGGTTGGTAAGTTTCATGATGTCGTCGAAGTCTTTTTGACGACGATCATGACTAATGTCCAGCTGTTGTTTGATCAAAGAAGGACTTTGTTTTACCAGAACTTGACTAGCCAAACTATCCGACCAGTTGTTCCAATCGCCTTCTTCGTTGACCTTGTGGATTGCAGACTCAACCCTTTCTTTGGGTGAGTGAGCATCGAGAAGAACGGGACGAGTAACAGACTCAAAAGGAAGATCCTTGTCCTTAGACAGTTTCTTCAACGTGTCAAGTTTGTCCGGATACTCGGCCTTAGACTTGTTGGTGTTGAACACGATGTCTGTACCAGGAGGAAGATCATCCTTGTACATCGCCATACCCTTGAGGTACTTGTCCTTACCAACCTGAATTCGAACTTGAGCGTAGTTTGCCTTACCCATGGAAAGTTCTTTGACACCGGGCCTGAGGTAGATCACACCATCAGCATTACCGCCACCATCCTCAGCATACCGAACCGCAAGACGGTCGGGATGAATCGAGACGATGGGATGCTGCTTGGCGAAGTGTCGACCACCATCCTCAGTGAACGTCGAGATCTGCTTGATCTCATACCGATGGATGAAAGCGTCCTTTTGAGAGACACCAGGAGGCACAAGAACCTTGGTCTTTGTGTTGAACCCAGTACCAATCTGAGGAACAGGCACAACGTGAACTTCATATCCCTGTTCGACCAGAACAAAGACTGCTGCAGCAAGTCTCTCTTTGCTGATCTTGAGATGTGTTTCGGTACCACTACCGATGTCCACGTATGTCTTCTCATCGACGTGCTCTTTCAGCATGTTAGACACACTGATCAGAATGTCAGCTTTGTCCTTGGCTCCTGGCTCGAGGAGTGCCCGAACCGAGGATTCTCCAGCAAGATTCATTCTCTCAGCAATGGCTGGATTGGACAAACCCTTGTCTTTGAGTCTCTGAGCCATAGCAATCTGCTGTTGCTTTTGCTCATTTTTGGCATAGGTCTTGGCTGCTCTGATTTGAGTAACCGAGATCCCTTGTCCGGAAGCAATTTCTTGTTCCGAAAGACCCTGCTTCTTCATGCTCTCAACAAAATCGAGGAACTTCTTGTTCCTGCCGGACTGTGTGCCACTACCCTCACCACTACCCCAAGGCCAACGGCCTGAACGGCGGAGGATACCATAGTGAGCAAGATGTTCTTCTTCATCGATGATCACCAGTTAGCCTCCTTTATGATGTTGATTTGACGATCAAAGGCAACGATGGTTTCCATGATTTGGAGAATTTTCTCCGGAATAGGTTGTACAACATCCATGTCCTCTCTTTGATAAATGCGAAGCTCGATTTCAATGTCGAACGGATCGATGCCATACTCTAGACAGAAGAGTGCGGCATACACCTCGAGCTGCTCAAATGATGTTTTCGTGATCCCAGTTTTGAGATCGTGAATTCTGAGTTTCCCTCTACGGAAGGAAATAGCGTCAGCTGTCCCAAAGCAGTTGTCTGAGTAGTAGAGGGGTTGTTCGCAACGCATCTTGTAGGCAAGAGCATCAGCAACATAGGCAGCCAATGAGGGATTGGATCTTCTGTCTATCTTGATGCCTAGGCGAATTGCATTTCTAGCAAGCTCGTGTTTGTCGCTTCCTATTCTAGCTGCTTGAGCAGCATAAAAACGAGCTTCTAGTTTCTGATCATTGTACCGCAACCAGCTAGACTTACTTGGCCCTAGGAAAGCATGTCTGCCAGCCAGTTCTGGGTGGGAGTGAAAATCCATGACTCTCCTCTACGAAGCTAGCCTAGTTACCAACTCTTCAAGTACTTGATCCTCAACCGCAGGATAGATAAATGCCGCAAACGACATCTCCGCAAACTTGTCAATATACCACTCTTGATTTGGTTGAACTTCTGCTGAAGCACTCACTTTCACCTCAAGCGCAGCCCACTTGTCCTCAAACAAAACAAGAAGGTCTGGAATTCCCTGATACTGGTCTGGATCCATCTTGAACACCATACAATCAGGAAGAAGGCGCTCTATTCTCTTGATTAGGTCAGCTTGATAGACTGTTTCTGCTCTCGAACAAACCATCAAGCCTCCGAAAAAAGAGAAAGGGTGTGAAGAGAATCAATTTGCGACTCTCCCTCATTACAATACATGTTTTGCGTGCCAGGACATACGCTTAGACAATCTCGAAGGTATCACCATATGGGAAGATCTTTGCACCACTGAAAGTTGATCTCCAGACATCGTCAAAGAGAAGACCTTCGGCCATAGCACATTCAATGATGTTGTCGTATCGCTTACCTGTCTCGACGTTCTTGATTCGAAGATTACTATAGTGAGCTGGATGATCTCGTTTCAATTGCCGAGAGTATCGCATGACAAACCACATTGGCCGCCACACGAGGTTCTGAGCACTTACGTGGAACAATTGCCCATCGAGTATCATGACACGAGTGCAGAGATCGTTAGGTGGCTCTACAAAGGCCTCTGCAACGAGTTTAGCAACTCCACGATCATACCGCTTACCGGTTTCGACATTGGTCAAAGTGATTCTCATGTGTCCATACGTATTTGGATAGACACGCATGTACTGATCTGCGGATAGATTGAAGATCTCACCACGGTCATTGATGATGTAGTTTGGAAACTCTGGAATTCTGCTCCATGAAGGATTACTCATGTTGTCCTCCTCTCGATGGTAGAATCACATATGCGTCGATAGGTGTTCCTGGACTAGCAATGATGAGATCCGCGATTGTTGGTTGGGCGTTTGCCATCTCAATTCCATTAGCATCAGATATGTCAATACCCTTAGCCTTCATAGCTAGCAACATGAGGCACGCCAGTGCCAAATCCTCGATCTTGACAATCGCTTCCAGACGATCGCTAATCTCGTCGGAGCTCTGAGACGTGAGAATCGCCTGAACCTGCTCAACTGCCTCAGTAAAGATTAATTCGTTTAGAAGTCCCATTTCGCCTCCAATTTGGTGTGGTTAGACTCGTGTGTCAAATAATGTGTCAAATCCATAATCCAAAACTCTCTAGTGAAGATCGCACTACATACGCTTACTTCCTTTACGCGGGCAGGAAAAGAGCGTATGTAGTAGGTTCTGTAGTAGAGAGTTTTTAGCTCTAAATCGATCAGATTTGACACATCTATGAAATGTACCGTATGTACACATAAAGACCCTATTTCAGCGACTTTTTAGTGTACTTCAGTATAATCCCATCGGTGCCACGTTTGTCAAATCTGAATCGTATGCCAAAGTCGGAAGAATTGGACATCACTATTTCATCTCCATTTCAGTCTATCAATTCAAACGTAAAACCTCGATGTGACCTTCTTCGGCCACTCAAACAGTGACTTATGTTTCCTGGCTGCCCGTTTATGGCACGCGCACAAGCGGTCAAACTCTTGAAAACCTCGCCAGTTTCGACAATTTTCACCCTTTTTCCCATTAGACCCATTATGGACGCATGCTCCATGTTTTCTTTGTGGGTTGCCCATTCTAGGTTCCAGTATTCATTGTTGGTATGATTGCCGTCGATGTGATTAACTTCGGGTTTGTTGTCCCAATTCGTAACGAAAGTTTCGGCGACTAGCACGTGTACATATCGGTTGAACTGTGGACCCCCATTTGAAAGAACAACAAACGGGTAGGCTCCTTGACCACCCATACCCGGCTTGAGAATTCTATTGGTAGTTTTGCTATAGACCCTACCTAGATTACTTACCAGATAGTTTGATGCCTCCTCAATAACCACCCATTCTTCAATCATCCCATTCTCCTTCTAGTTCCTTTTGAACAAACTTCCTTTCGTTGAAATTCTCTTTTGCATCCAGACTCTTTCGGATCCCTCGGTCGACTATTGAGTTGCTTATCAGGATGTAGTAGTAGAGCCAAGTGTAAAGCGTGTCAAGACGGTCAATTCGCCCCTGTGCCTGTAGGAAGTTTTTGTAGCTGTATGTAAGGGAATAAAGGACCATTGCGTCTGTTTTCGTACAGTTCCACGCCTCAGCTCCAGCCACGTACTGAACCAGGTAAACCCAGCGATCTTCGTCCTCGAATGTGACGTTATGATCCTTCTGATGGCCGTTCCATTCGTACACAGATACCGAGCTTTCCAACCCCCTCAGTATGTCGAGCTCGTAGTCGAAGTTGTAGAAGATGATCAACCGATCATGACACTTGAACAGCTTTCTGATCATCTCCAGTCGACTAAGATCCGAGTTGACTATGCGTCTGAGTACGCGGAACATCTCTGCAACATCACGAATCGGTCGCTCTTCGTACACATGCCAACGATCTTTGTATGCTCTCTTGAAGAGCTCCAGATCGTGGTCAACAGGAAGCCAGTTCAGCATCCGTTCGGTGTGCATGTCGTATGGCATCTCGACCAGTACTTCGTTGCGCATCATCTCGAGCTTGCCAACATTCAGATACCCAGCAATCACCGGATACTTACGGAAAGGCTCGTACAGAATGTGCTTACGGTCGAATTCCGTCTTGTTCTTGTACCAACCGTTCGCGACGAACACCGGCATGTAGTCTGTCCACGTGTCACCAGGCGTAGCGGTCAGCAGAATCCAGCGGTTCTTCTTAGCAATCTTCAGAAACGCCTTGACCCACGCACCGTATCCCACAACTCGCTGCTCGTCGAAGATGAATACAGCGTCCTCAACATCTACGTAGTTTCCAATGTTATTCCAACTATCAACTGTCAGAACACCTGCGTACTTCAGGTACTCCTCATCTTCCAGAAAGACCGACCCAGAGATACCGAAAGCTGCAGCGATTTTCTCCCAGTCCAGAGTGTCACGCTTCTTGGCGGTGGTGATGACATACAGATGCTTTGGTCGCTCGTATCGATGATACCAAGCCATGGCTGCAGCTGACTTCCCACTTCCTGTGCCTCCGTGCAGGATCTTACCGCTGTCCAGTTGGTCGACAACCTTCTCCTGGTGTTCCATCAGCTCCATGAATCACCTCCTTATACCGGTTTTTGTTGTAGAGCAGCAAAAGCAAAGTCTGGATTTACAGTCAGTCGCGCTTCAAATGTTCCGTCATATAAACGAAACATCTCAGGACGAATGACATCACCCAAAAGGACCAGCACTTTAGCAACTGTTTCTGGATCTGGAATGTCTTCTAGCTTTAACTCCATGACTCACCTCCTATTGACGTGGACTAACGCTGGGGTTTGGTCGGTATAGATGCATGAATCCAGGACAGTCACAATCCAAGCATGGTTCTCCGAACAAGATTTGAGAGTGATCAAATTCGTCATGACCACATAGACACGGTCTAATCCTCAGCGCTCGATCCCAGTACATCTGACCTCTTTTCAAATTTAGGTGCCCATGCAGGTCTATGATCTGGACACCACACTTTTCCACTTTTTTGTAGATACCAACCAGAGTAGTGGGCTTTCATCATCGCGCCTCGGTTACCGAAGAACTTCTCTTCGCATCCCGATTCTGCGCAATGTCTGTACTGCATGTTCGATTTCACCTCCCTAGAATCGAAAAGCCTTCTTGACTCGCTTCCGTACTTTCTCCACTTTCCGTTTGGCCCAGCGTGAACCGCGCCAAGTACTTATCATCCCGATAGCTCCTTCCGCCACAGACAGATGATGTAGAGCTCGTTCAGCTAAGATGATGTCGTATTGTGCATCGTTCATGATTTCCTCCTCTTTTGGAAAGGTCTCCACTGCCATTCGTAATGAAGCTTTGTGATCTCGCCTTCGGCTGAAACACCAGTAGGCGTAACAACAAACCCCTTCCACTTGCCTTTATCAATGACCATGATGGCCACGTATCCGAGCTTAGTTCTCCACCACGACTTCGGCCGATCTGGAAAACTATTCCGTCCGTCGCCCGTCTTCAACTCGCGTTGAGTAGTATAACCATCAAAAGATCGTTCTACAATTTCATCTTCCATCATTTTCTCCTCGGTTGAATCGGAAAGAAGCTCAACACAATCTCGTTAAGAAGCTCGTCACATCTCGAGCAGAGAGGAAGGTATCCCCAGTTCACACCGGCGCGACACGATCGTACGAGCCACTGCTCAGACGCCATGTTCGGGCATCTTGTACAACGTTTACGTTTGAGACCTTTCTCTGTGTATGGTTTAGCTCGGATACCCATAATTCACCTCTTGCAGTAGGTAATGGGAGCCTTAGAGAAGTCCACCAGCGTGCCCTTGTCATCGAAGTTGGCATAGATGAAGCCCCAACTCTTCTCATCAACTCCGAACAACCCGTTGATGATACCGAGAATGCCAACCTCGTATGTGTCCTCTTCCTCGACCACCCACTCTTTCTTACCGACCTGGACTGTTTCGTCGTCAGCCAATGCTTTGTTACATTGTACACGATGAAAGATAAGCTCCGGTAGCACTGTCGGATCTGTTTTGTGAATCCGGTTCAGAACCTCGATTGCTTGATCTACTGGTTCCATCATATCTCCTTTGGTGAAAATGAATAGTACCCAAGACAGAATGCATCAACCGTCTCGGGCGAATCGTCTTCTGGTTGAAACATCCAATCGTGTGGGGCATGCTCTTCGCATCGGATGACTTTGGCGCATGGGTAAGATTGTCTCCTTTGATCTCCCGTCTTGAGAAGCGGATATGTTGTGAATCCCATAAACTCTTTTGGAGACATCAGTCTAGGAATTTCCCGTTCTTCACCGTCAGCAAAAACCAGCCAACCAACAGGAAAGAATCTGTCCCAGTCAACTTCTTCCAAAATCTCGTCTACGATTTCATTAGCTGCATCAAACGCCTTGTGCTTGAACTCGTCTACAGCATTTGCCTCGACGAGAACATATCTCGATGCTCTGAACGTACGAAGCATCTGACCGTATCGCTCAACGTTGATGATGGCCTCTTGTGTTTCGTCTTGAACCCACGAGACAATATCGACATTGCAGGCAGCTCGTATTGCATCACGCATTCCTTCGTACATCACGATCTCCTTAAACGTTTAGACGCTTGATCTTCTTCCAGACACTGATCATAAAAGGCCCGAGAGTTAGATTGTATGTAACTTCTCTTTTGACATCATCACGAAAGAACAACCACTTCTTACGTCGGAACCCAAGCCCCCATCGATCTTGTCGAACTAGATCAAACGTGAACTTCTTATAGTTTCTTGCGATTAGATTCTTTGACATCATGACCTCCCGTATTTGGCTTCGTATGCCTCTTCGCCTTCTAAGAACAGACAGAGTTGTCGTTCGAACAGCTCTTGCTTCAGCCACTCCACAAATTCATTTCGATCCTCCAGGATCTCGATTGTCTCAGTGGTAGTCGTTTGAGTTCTAGCCTTCATGTGGTTGTGCACACCATCGGCCCTCATACAAGAAGGATGACTTACCCATTGGACCATCGTCGGGCACCAGTATTCAACATAATGAGACTCGTGTATCTCACCAGTATGCCTGTGGGCGAAGGTAATGCCGCATTCTTCTGTGTACATCGGCATCAACGTGCCTCCTCCGGATCCTTGGCAGCATAAACACCGTACCACGACGGTCCAAGCTGAAGAATATGGGCCTCTAAATCGATGAGCTCCCGTTCGATGTCACTCAAGAACCGCATGTCCTTCTGGAGCAACACCCCGATGCGACCACGTAGTCGACCGTTCAAGATCTCCTGTGGAGTCACCATCGTCAAGTCGTCGATTTCGTAGTCCGAAAGTTCGTACATCATGTCAGTGAGAAGATCGAGATCGCTTGACGTGACGAACACCGTAGCGTCTATTGGCATATTGCTCAACAGTTCGCCCGCTTCGTCGATGATCTCGTCCATCTTGTCGCATCCGGTCGTGATATCACATCGTCCGTAGTCGTTGAGAAACAGAGTCTGTCTCAAAATAGAACCTCCTTAGGTTTCGTCGTGTAACACCAAAGCGATGCTAGCAGAAGCAATTGCTTGCTCCTCCAACGCGATTCGTAAAGCCACGTTGACATTAAGTGTGGTTGGAATCGAGAGCTTAACAGCTAGATCCACTGTCGCCTTGAAGACAGGATCCATATCATATCGAAACTTTGCTCGTGTCTCGATTGCATCTGCGTTGTTGCGATCAATCGGCGGCATCTTTCACCTCCTTCACAATATAGCGCTGCTTCACAGCGTAGTCCTTGCAGTTTTGGTCTTTGTTACCGCAAGGCACAGATTCTTTGAGGTTGAGCTGGAACTCCTCGGTTGATACATCTGCCTTCGGTTGTAACGTTGTACCCCAACCGCAGCTCGGGCACAAGTATCTTTGGGATCGCTCCATTGGTTTCTCCTAAGTGGTTGCTACCCACGAATGTGGGGTATCTGGACCATGCTTAGGGAACGAGCATGTCGCACGGGCTGCCCACCTGGCCGCTCTTGTTGCTCCACACGTTTCGACGGGTGTTTCTTCTTTGATCTCGAGGTCATCACCCATAACTTTTGTCTCTTTCGGTTCCTTTGTCAGCTCCATCAAAACAGAAGGCGCGTTGTCTCGGGATCGCTGATTAAAAACTCCAGGCACAACCCGCCAACCTTCATTGCCTAATTTATTGAGCTGGTCTGAGTAGATTTCAACCCACACATATTCATATCTATCATTACCCATCATCGAACTCCTTTTCAATTTGGAGATAATCAACTGTTTTACCAATGCCGGGATTCGATCCGTGCCACGCTTCTGACTGGATTAGAGTCTTCGTCTCGACAAGTCGTTTCTGTGGGTTAGTCTCCATTACAACCTATGTAAAAGATGCGTAGAAAATCTCTACCGTTCTCAAATTCAACTTCTTCGTAGTAGAAATCTCATGTAGCTCCTCTGACGAGATGATGCGATTTACCTCTCCGCTCTCCATGATCAAAAACATAGGGTTCTCTTCATCGATGTTCGGGATCACCCCAGCATTTAATGCGGTAATCAAGTGAAGATTGGTGAAACTAACCTTGATAATTACCATGTTTCCTCCTAGAGAAAAAATAGAGTAGATGTTACCATCCAGGAACTTGTTACGAGCCTTCTCAATTTGCATTGATTGGCGCTTGTCCATTGGGTTCCTATCGGGGTGGTCTCCTCTTCTCATTACAAAGCATGTACGCTCTGCGTGCGAAAATGAGAATGCTTGTTAGCACTCTCACTTTTGGATTTCTACTTGGTTCTGTTGTCCCAGTTGCCTCTTGTATCTTCGAGCAACCCCAGCGTCATCCTGCAAAGCCGGCATGTAACTTCTTCTTCGATTTCGGTTGTATCGAAACCGTTTCGAATCATGTCAATGCGAGCTGCACAGAATGGACGTTGCGGGTTGTTCTTGTTTAGCAAGTGCATCTTTCGCATTGTAGTCCTTTCATAGTGGTCTCCATAATACACCATGTAGGAACTGCGAGCGTATATGGTTGTAAAACTGAGAATCCCCGTAGGGATCCCCAGCTTTTGAGGCTACTTGCCTCCCCATTCAACTCCGCGAATACGGCGCATGTGGTTCCTCCTTTCCTCATTATAGCGCGTGTATTTACTGCGGTCTGTAAACATCATGGCCGATTCTTCTGCCTCGAAGCCCGTGCCACTTTGTTCTTGGCGCGTCGTCTGCGCATCTGCTTCTTCAGCATGATACCCTTAGGACTAGCAAGGTAATGCCGCGTTCGTCGTCGAGTTCTCTTCTCTTTGCTCTTACCGAACTTCATCAGTCCTCCTCGGGGTCAGGAAGTCGCGCCTCAATTCCATCGAGTCGAGTGTTGAGCTTTCTGATCTCTCCAAGGATCATGTCGTTTTTGGCAGCCTCAATATCAGCAATTCCCTCCTGTCTGAACTCTTCAATTGCTTCTTGAAGTCCAGCTGCCTTTTCGTTGATCTTTCGTCCTAGTTCGTCAAGATCCATCAAGCAGCCCTAGCCAGATTGAGCTTCTGGAGCTTGCCGGTGAGACCTTTCAAGATCTCTGCCTTGTCGGCACTGGGATCCATGAGGCCCTTGATGAAGGCATGAAGGAACTCGTTCTCGAGGGCAAGAGCCGTTGCGAGCTTCTTGAGCTCCTTGATCTTCCTGCGATGGTGACGGTCGCGAACGAGCAGACCTCCGCCGGCGATGACTGCAATCCAAACCCTGTCTGCTGTAACCATCTTGAATCTCTCCTTGGCTTCTTTTTTCATGGCGGACATGCTTTCTGCTGCGACCGAACTCTTGAGTTGCTCTCCAAGACGCTCGGCGGTTTCCGCAATTGAATCCCGAAACGCGTCCGGGGTAATAGGTTCATCCATGTCTACTCCAAGCTCTTGATCTTGCGGATGAGAAGGTACTCGGTTAGAGCGATGAAAATGATCACAGCACTCTTACTAAGCGTGGATTTCTCTACCTCCATCTCGATTACGAACATTACGGTACTCCTTGTGGTGGGCTTGCCGGATTATTTCACCAGCCTCGGCTTCGGCCGAGCTCGTCTATGAGGATAAGCCTCCCCTGATTAGAATTTCCGTGCACATTCGCCGCCGCATCTGCCAACGTCAGGACACTCCGGATTCTCGCAAACGATATCACTGGTCTTTAGCGAGCTTCGGATAGCCTCTAGCAGATCAACGTCGAAGAAAGTTTGACCCTGGAACTCTATGTCTTTACCCTCGGCACGAGGATGTTCTCTGAGAAAGTCGTCGCGTTCTTTTACGGATGACGTCTTGATGAGCTCCCACATCCGTAGATATGTGCTCATGATGTCACCGCCCGGTTGATCATGTCGATGTATCCGAACATGATCCCCTTGACGTTCAGACGCAGTGTCGCGGCGCACCAGTTCTCCACCTGATCCAAACCGAAGTCAATATGGTCGTCGTGAAGCAAGACCCAACCGGTGATGCATCCTTGCGTCGTACGAGGAATACCAAGAGCCTCATATACTTCGTTAAGGATCACAAAACCGAAGCTCTGGAGCCTTTGGTTGAAGTAGTTCTGCTGTGCCAGCAAGAACATGTGGTTGTACGATCCGCTTGGGTTCCAGCTGGTACTAGTCTCGTCGTATTGAACTTCGATTTCCATTGCTCCTCCAAATAGGTAGTCGAATATGGTGCCCCTGGAAGGATTCGAACCTTCGACCATCGGCTTAAAAGGCCGCTGCTCTAACCAACTGAGCTACAGAGGCGAAGGCTCAGTCGAGTTTCTTGTACGACATGATGGAAGACCAAGGCATGAAGATTCTTGGCTCGATTTGTGATCGCTCGAACGCGTTTCTACCTGCAGAAGCCAGAGCCACTACCATTGGAGTTCCGTCCATTTTGTACGTGGTTCCGGCGATTCCAGACCCATCATACAGGCGACCGAAGTGGATATGACCCCGTTCAAGTCGCCCATCGAGGAGGTGAAATTCGTACTCGATGTCGCGTTCATCATTGAGAAACAGCATTCTCCTCCTTCATTCGCTTGAACGTGTAGTTGTGAACATCGCCAGTCGTCACAACATGGCTCAGCAACTTCCATCCATCCTCTTCTCGAACTTCGATGTTACGCTGGCTGAGCTTGTCCCCATGGTAGTGGTCGTATTCGCAAGCGCCCATTAACCATTCCCCCAGTTGCAGTCTATTGCTTGAATTCTTTTGGCATAGTCGCGAACGACCATGCATTCTTCACCGTCGACCAGCTCCTTCTCAGTCGTTTGACGTTCTTGACGGTCATCTCTTAGTGTAATAGCCATTCGCCAAGTGAAAACAACAAACAAGATTGCCACAGAAAGTACCAATATGGTGTTTCGCACAATCACCATCAGGGCATCGCCGCCAAGATCTTGCTGCACGCTTGGCACATCGGCAGCGGCTCTGGATCCTTGCTGGGAATCCATTTGTAGCCACACAAAGCAACCACCTCGATACCCAGGACCCGTGCTTCTGTCACGTTGCACTGGTTTTTGTGCTGATCGACGAGATGCTTGCAATCCTCTGGATCCTGTGGTGTGTCGTCCAGAAGAGGTGTTGGAGTTTCCAGAAGCATGTCTGTCATCAGAACTTTACTTCCTTTCGCATCCAGTCAGCAACAGCCTCCAAAGCATCGGCCCAAGTCGGAAGATCGGGAAACTCTTCGTCAGGAAATCCGCTGCGCTCCTTCGAGTTGATCTTCACAGACCATCGAGCTGGTTCTTCGGTTGTCATTGGCTGGACATCAATTTCGATGAGAGCTGGAACTTCCTTCATCTTCTTGAGCATCATATCAAACACGTCGATATGAGCCCCATGCTCTCCCCACGTTTTTGAAATGTCTGCTCGGAGAGAGTTCTCGTTGAACAAATCTACCACAATTATCTCCTTTGAAATGGGGTGGTGGGTGGGCGTCTACGAATGGTATTGCGACAGAAGGTACGACATGTACATCGCCCATGCTGCAAAGCCGATCCACACAACGACAGCTAGGTCGTAGAACTTGTTCCGCCTGAGTACACCAGTAAACAAGCAGATAAGAAAGAACACAACAGCAATGGCGAGGATGATCGGCATCAGTCCTTGTGCTCCTTCAGAAGCCATTCGCCAATATCCATGTACAGGCGCAGCACCGTCTCGACAGGCGTAACCGTCGAACCAGCCGGCACAGAGAAGACAACTGCCGGGGAATGAGTCACTCGGTATTCCTCTGGCGGGAACTTGGCGACAACCGGGTCTACGATCTTCTGAGCTTCCGCAAGGGCGTCCTTACGGAACTGGAGTTCTTCATTATCAATCATCAAAATCTCCTTATTCGATTAGGGTTGCAGATCGTCGTATCGCTTGAGCATGGTTGCGAATGCGCCTCGGCTCACCGGGTCGTTCGGCTTGAAGGTACCGTCCGGATAACCCGAAACGATTCCCTGACCGGCTGCCCACTCGATACCTTCAACATGCGTGTGTGTGGCAGGTACGTCTGAAAACACTTGGATCCTCCTTTGAAGGACTATCTGTCGAACGAAATCTAAATTCTGTACCCAGTGGACGAACCTGAAGAAATGTTCTTCTGAGGCTGGGCCACCGCTTGTGCCATTGTAGACCGTTGGTGCGAAGGTCGCTACAAACAGATCCGCAAATGCCTCCTTGATGCGAGCCATGTATGGTTCTGAGGAGTTGTTCCAGATCTCGCTGGTGTGTCCAGCATCTGGATGATCGTGGTTGATGTGCCCGATCTGAGGTGCCATTGTGTGCATCAAGGAAATGAGCTCCGCTTTCTCCGCATCGTTCAGCGTTGCCGAATCGATAAGATGGCCGACCTCGTGCAAGAAAACAAAACCGACGTCATACGGCATGTGGTAGCTCAGATTCGAGAGATGAATCTCGTTGGTACCGGAGATCCACAAACCAGAAACGGTTTGGCCAGTGTTCAGCCACTTGACCAGAACCCGCCCTTGCGGATCACTTCTCAACCTCGGGATCAGTCTCTGCCAAGGATATGAGCAAGCGTGGTACGCCGCGATCACCTTATCAGCTTGACCAGGAGGAGGATCTATCAGATCGAATAACCCCATTTTTATGATCATCTAACTCCTCCTATTGGAAAGGTGGACCCCAGACGCCAAGGTTGATCGTCTGTCGATTGCCTGCTTTTACTTCCTTTACCTCATGGATCACCCAGTGAGGAAACACGATGACGGTCCCTCTGAGTCGAGGAGCGTGAAAGGTGTGTGGATGGATATAGAACAGCAGATCACCGCCGACGTAGTAGCTCGAATCAGTGAGCAACGCGATCGCGGTCAGCTTTCGTGTCTGCCCGATTGATCCATCCAAGTGTGGTTCGTAGCTGTCGTTCTCACGATATGTCTGCATCCAAGCGGTCCAGTTATTCCCCAGCTTGTACTGCCAGAACATCCGGTTCACATCGGCGATGACTTCGGCAATCGGCTTCAGCTCATGATGAGCTCGCATCTCGAGTTCTCTGGTCGCGGCGTTGCACTGTGGGAACCGATATGCCTCCTCAGTAATACCTCGGGCAATGATCTCGTCACAGATCTGCTCGCTCAGGTACTCCTCCAACACGACAATCCACGGATGCTTGTTTGGATACATGTCGTTTGGAGTCGCGTCATGACACGTTTTGATGATCTCTTCGCTTGGAAAGGTGTACACGGTCCTCCTTTCAGAAGCCGCCGGTTACATCGTTCGGGATTGGGATCACATTCGCAATGGTCAAGGCCGCTGTTTCGTCCATCGTGGACTGGGGAATCATGTTCCCAAATTCTTCGAGACCAAAAGGAATGACAAAAGTCAGTTCCTCTTCACCGGCCATGTTAATGGTCAAGGTGGTGGTGCCATCTTCATTGTCTTCGAAGAGCATGAACTTCTTAGCGGGCATCAACAACTCCTTTGAGTGAGTTTTGGAATATGAGTGTGGTATTGTGGGTTCGTTATCTGCCGAGGTAGACGCGCCGGCACCCACACCACACTGCATACAATGTCTACACTTAGTAATGCGGCTCCATCTGCTCAGCTCGTTTTCTCACCAGTGGTTCCTACCGACTTACCCATCGTTGAGTGGGGCAGTATCGATAAGCTGATGGGCGTCACTGTTAGGATATCATCGCCGTCTATCGCCGCTGATAACGTGCAGCTTTAGAATGTAGTGGGCTACCTGACTTAGTTGCGTCAGCCGATCTGTATCCACAAGCGGTCTCCTATTTCAGAGTTTGGTCTGCTTCGTTTTCCGTCTTTATCTCCCACTCGGCACTGCTAGTAGTTCAGCGTCCCGTTCTCGATGCCGTCGGCGAGCTGGACCTTGTCGTCGGTCATCTTACTTACCTATTCTCTTTTGTAGAAACACGGATATGTGTGGCCGTAACTGCAATGTTCCGGCAGATTGTCAAGGTTGAACCCGATGAAGTTGATTACCCGGTGGGGAACCACTTCGTCCTTGTCCGGATTGTAGTACGACGCATCGTTGTTCATAATGCGCTTAACGACCAATGTCTTGACAGGATTTGGCTTGCCATCAAAGCTAGTCCTCATGGCTGGCGCGATAGCTACTAGATCCCCCTCCTGGACGTCCATCATGTATCCAGGAGTATATCCGTTTTCCATCAAGAGTGCGGTTTCTTCTTGCGTTAAACCCAACACAGAATTGTCTCCTTTGAATATGGTCGGATTGTAGAAATAGTGGGCACCAGATGGTCGTTTAAGTCGGGCCATTACATGGCAAACCGACCCCACTTAGATTATTTGAGCCAAACCCTTTCGTCAATCAATTCTTGACGAACTCCCTCAAGAGTTAGGCCTGGCATGGTTTGGCCCTCGACGAACTGTTCCGGTCCGGTCTCGTCGTTTCGACCAACTGAACCCGGTGTGCCACAAGACATTAGTGAGCGAGCGTCGTCGTTTCCAAATGACGCGGTAGGGTCGACCGTAATAGTCACAGAGGCCGCAGCACTGCCGGCGTATCCGATCGCGATGACGATCCCGTCTTTCTTCCATGTAACCTCCTTGTCACCAAAGGCGTGGTCGCGAAGCTCAAGGCGTTCGCATCCGTCGAGTAGGGTCTTAGCTTCTTGCAAATTCATTAGTCCTCCAAATATGAGAAGCTGTGGGTAGGAACTAGGGTGGCCTGACTAGGATGACCGTCAAGTAATCCTGCGCAGACAGTAAGACTCTTGGTACTAACCGTAACCCGACGAAACGGTTGCATTCCCAATTCTTAGCACCCTAGAGCTCAGTATGGCGGGTTTAATCATTCCCTCTTCAGAGAACCACTCCCCGTGGTGTCTCCTTATCCGAATGCCGTAGACCAGCACGGACCATACTAAGAACAGTGGGTTAGATTTGGATCGTCGCCAAGGATAAGGTCTAAGGAACCTTCGTCCTCAAAGCGCCGAAGCCTCATCAGCATAATGTACTTCCCCCGACGTCAGTACATTATGGTGTCCCCACTGAGAGATTGCGGAGAAGAGTAAAACGTAAACGCCTCGGTCTTTCCGATACTTAACGCAGGGCGCCCACATGAATACATTTTGCTCTCCTCCACGTCCTTCGCTGCTCGAGCTCTCCAGCCGAGCAATTGCATCCCAAACTGAGTGTTGTTCGGTAGCTCTGTCGCAACCCGGCTCCCGAAGGCTACCGGCAAAAGCGTCCACGAAGCGGTTTTTTCACTACGACCATGCACAGCCGTCTTTTGGTGTGTCCTTCACCAGGTCTTTACTCTCCTTGAACTGTGACTCTTGCTGCTTGTGCCTCTTGGGACGGGTCGAACTTGATTGCTGCATGATCTCGTCGGTACCGGTTGTCCCACTTCTCAACGGTCGGGTTCAGATGCGCCAAGATATCGCAGACCCGATCAACATCTTTCTTCAAGACGATGACCATCGCTCGATCTGACTTGATCTTCTTCCCCCCGCCGTAGAGGTAGAGCTTGTCCGGTCCACCCTGACAAGAAAAGAACGTCTGAATCCCTGCGTCCCAGAGCATTTGCATGACTGGGTAAACGTGAATATCGACGTTGTGTCCTCGTGTCTTGAGCCAAACCTGCTTGTGGTGAACCCCAACAAAGGGCCTGTGCTTTCGCTTCTTTCCCAATCGGCTCCCTTTCGTGAGAGACAAAAATAAGATGAGATGGTGTCTGGTGACGTACTATCGTGTTAGTACATCGACGCCTTCTCATTATACTGCATGTTTTTTCTGCGTGCTAGGCGTCAAGTGCTGCTCGAACAGCTGCGTCCTTTGCCTCCAAGAGTTTTCTGAGTGCCGTCGACTTCTCAGGCCCTACCGGAAGAGTCTCCTCGATTGCATGGGCCAAGATCGAAAACGCCTTGCTCACGTCCTGAAGTTTCTCTGGTAGGTGGTCGTACACAAAGTAACGAAGAATTGGGCTTTCGTCCATATCATCCTCCTTTCTGTTTCAGATCCAAAGTTAGTTGGTTGTTCTCGTCTGTCTCGACGATAACCCGAAGCATAACTGGTTCCATATTTGCTGCTAACACTGCGCTTTCGTTCTCTCGGATCATCTTCAACGTTCGGTCGCGTTCCTCTTTAGTAGCAAACGACCGAAACCGATGATCAAAGCCTTTCACATCCTTTCTCTGAATGGCTGGTATAACCAATTCCTCGTAGGCCATCTTAGCCCTTTCGGATCAGTCTCCGCGTCCATCATCGATTGTCGATGACCCAACCTAGTGCTACACCACGTTGTTTGATGAGAGCATGACCGTTAGGACACGTCGGGTCTTCTCCTGGCTTAACCAGAATATCCTTCTTGTATCCTCGCCACTCTTTCTGTTCGCATCGAAGAGGAATATACCTATCTCCGATGTTCATGAGAATAAGCGGGAGAGTCTGCTCAAGTGGCTCGTCCGGGAACTTTGACTGACGCCTTTTTACCGCCTCGACGATCTCCACAACACCTTGATCCTCGAGACAGCTTCCCAGCTTTGGAACGTAGTCATTGGGAATATATGCATCCTTACCCACCAGCATCACCGTCATCATCGAACACGTTCTTCGTGACGAAACCTTCAGGAGGGATTGTTGCTCCTAGGATCACCTCACACTTGTGTTCATCATGAGGACCGGTCTCAGTGCAACGAACTTGTACCGGACCATCGCCGAAGTCGACTGTCCCCACGTAGTCGCATTTGTAGGTATCACCCACTGGCCACCTCCTCGGGATTAGTCAGAACATCATCGCTGACGTCCGTGTTTCCGGTTGATTCCTGAATTTCAGGCTGCGGAAGCTCTTCGGTAGGAGTCTCCACTACCTCCGTGACTCGACCGAAAGCACCAACTTCCTGCTTGACGATTGCATCCTTGATGTAGACAACCCACTGCTCGATCTCGGGCGTGTTCGGACAGAACTGACTCTTGAACACCCGAGGGTTGTAGCAACGGATGTTATCACCCATACGAGTCATGTAGTAGCCGATATGGACACGCTTGATCCCAGGGACAACGTTGTTGTTCACCTGGATGTACGGCTTGCCGTTTTCCTCACGCAGCTCACCGACAAGTTTGGAGATCTCGTAGATATTCTCCTGAGTTACTACGACAACGTCGACGAGAAACGCCTTACGAACGTACTTTTCGTATTCCATTACTCACCACCTTTCTGGTTCTTCATCTGGCCAATCGCGACACCAATGACAAGGACGAAAAGGGTGTAAACCCCTCCGATGATGAACTCCATTATGCAGCCTCTTTCGCTGTATGAATAACTGTCGGATGTTGTGGATCATCATTCTCAGAAATGAGGTAGTATGTCTTACCACCATCGTTCGAGAACGCTTCTGCACATCGAGAACTTTGCCAGATGCCTCCTGGTTCTCCCCATACTTCTTCGGTGTGATGAACCCAATGCTCTGGGTCATTCGTCAACGGAGAAAGCTCCTTGAACTGAAGCAGATCGTTGAGAATATAAATCCCCACCGAAGCAGAACCGCCAGAGTGACCATAGGCAGCGAATGCCTCAACTGCCTTGATGATGCAATCGTTGAACGGCTCATCGTTGTCCAGGAGAGCAAGCTCCCTCTTTGCATGCTCAACTAGCGACATCTGGATCAATCCCTTCTCGAATATACTTCTCAAACTTCTCTGCTCTCATCAGGATGAAAGATTCACCAGCGCCACTTCCAACAAGAGATTGATTCGCTTGGTTCAAAGACTCAAGTCGAATGCGTTGATCCGTATCAAGTTTGTCCTCAATCATCAACTGCTCCCTTCTCATCCATCAACTTGGCGTACTTGCGCTCCAGAACATCCTCGTTGACCGTGACAAACATCGTCTTGAGGTAAGCCTTTCGCCCAGTGTCTCCGTTCGGCATGGTCCAGTCGTATGGATTCAGGATAAGATCTACCGTCTTGATATCGGCGTAGTCCAAGACCTCAACCGTGTCTTCATCCAGGTGTGTACGAGTCTTCCCTTCGTTGGTGATCATGACGATCTTCGGCGGCTTCGGATCGAACCGAGCCTCTACCGGAAGATATGCACGAACCAGGCGATCTTCGTCGTCTTCTCGTTCCTTCGTGTATTTGACATTCCAGCGATCTGCCTTGAGCCCATCAATCTCTGACTCCGGCAGAAAAATGCAGAAGGTCTTCTGACCTTCTCGATTGAATCGACCTTCTTTCCCTTTGAAGTTAGGCCAAACAAGCTCGGCGTTTTCAATTGTGATGGTGTTGTCTTGCTGCGGCATTGGTGTTCCTTTCAGATATGAAGCGTCCGAGGAAGGTAGTCCCCTGCTTCTTCGATTACGAGTTTGGTGTGCGTGTGACCAGCTTCTTCAACGCAGATTACTGTGAAATCGGGTCCTTCCTCTATAGAATGAGCATGAGGATAAGTTGCTTCCCAGTCATCTGTCGTTGTAGCAATGGGAAGCTCGGTCCTCAGATAGAAGACATGGGTATGACCGTCGGTCGTCTTGTCCCCGAGAATATACTTCGTCGGTTTCAGTCCTTCGGCATACTCCTTCTCTTGAATTTCGTCCATTCATCCTCCTCCGTATCTAGGAGCTGGAACATGACGATCTGCTCGTTCAACTATCGCAATATGCCATTCTCTATGAATAGCACGGTTTTCTACTAGAGACGAACAAGTAGGACAGGACTCATCATACCCAGGGTTTGGATGAGTAACCCAGTCCTCTGGTGGAATCAACGCTTCAGAATCCATTATCCTCCTTTAGGAAATGATTTGCTCGAAGTCACCTAGTGTGTCGAACTGCATGATCGCTTCAATAGCTTTTGCCTTCAGATCCTCGAAATATGAAGAATCGATGTTTAGCATGTCAGCATCGTTCATGCTTCGAGCAACGTCTCGGACAACCCAAGAATATCCCTTGGTGCCAGTGACGGCGTACTTCTTGTCGTCTTTGACACGCCAGAGAGTTCCGCCCCCTTCAGTGACTGGCACGAAGCTACCAGTGCGCCCAACATGAACCATGTCCTTCAGATCCTCGGATCCAACGAAGTCCATGTACATTGCTCCCTGAATGACGTTCTTTGTCTCACAGAAATCATTGAAGACTACTGGTTCGTGTGTGAAGAGCTTCTTGAAGACGTAGGGGTGTTGGAACTGTGCACCCACTGCAGTCCACTTGTCTCCGGTTCGAGCAATATAGACCGCATCATTGACGAGAATGAATTTGTCATATGTTCCTTCGTGCTCGAAATCGTAACCGTATTGCCTACCAAATTCGACAACGAAATCGATGATGTCTTGGTTGGCATTCGGGATCTTAATGGAGTCAGTCTTGATGTGCGCAACCTGGAATCCCTTCTCTTGAACAGCAACCTTCAGATCGACCATGAACAAAGCGCCACGCTTGGCTACGATGTTGTCCTTGTTGCGATTGTCTCGGAAAGCATTCTCAAATCGTGCACTCGTCAAACCGTAAACAGTATTGATTACGATTTTGAGGGCGTACGATAGAGCTTCACGATCTGCATCGCTGCCGCCCACAAACTTCTCGAGTTTACCTCCCAATAGCCTAGCGGCTGCCTCGTCATCCTTACGCTTAATTGCCATTCTCGCTGTTTTGAGATCGGCAAAACGCTCGGTGTATGGACCGAATAGGTTGAGACGCTCGATACTCGTCGGATGCATGGACGCAACGTCCAGAAGGGCGACGTTTTCATACACGCCGGGTTCTGCGTAGACGTAACCACCCTCACCAGTGACTTCCCCACGGTAGGTACTCTCCTTTCCATCGAACTTGTAGCCTGGGAACATTTCACTCAGATCCGTGTAAACAAACGCTCGCTGCGGGTTCCTGTCCTCACCGAAAATGATCTTGGCAGTGTGTGCTTGCGTCGTGTGATTGACAGACAACCCTGAAATTTCGGCAAGGATTTGCCGAGCGACGAAGTCTTGCTTACGTTCTTTGTGTGTAGTCTCTGTGCCGAGAACGTCGTTTACACAGTAGTCTACAATCTTGTCCCACATTCCTTCCGGAACAGGCTCATCCCACGGAATATCAAGTTCCATGTGAGGAACGTCGTACTCGATCATGAACTTCTTGAGCCCTTGCTTCTTGGCACTGTAGTCGTAGATATCCGCATACGAGAGGTTGTATGCTTCCCCAAAGAGCATCGTTTTGTCGTTCCCGCCAGCGATGATCTTCTGGCTAAGTTCGAAGAGCTGCTCCAACGAATATCCGAGATACCGAGCGTAGATGATGTGGTTGTCGTATCGCCGGCAGTTGAAGCCAACCAGCTTCATGGCGAACAGACCTTCCATCTCCTTCGGAGCCGGGTTGATCATTCGTACGACCGTATCCGAGTCTTCAGCTTTCCAACATACGACGAACAGGTTCGGGTATACCTCAACATCAAAGAAGACAATGGGGCCATCCCCCGGTTCAACTTCTTCCATGGAGTTCTGCCCAACAAACTGCATTTGCTGTACCAGCTTGATACACGCTGCAGCTTGGTTAGAACTCCTGGCAGCGAACGTGAGAATATCACTTCGCATGTCTCTTACGTCGTAAGACATACCCGAATTGTAAGCTTCTTCGAGGATGTGATGGATGAAATCGACAGAAGGCTTGGTGCCCGCATTGATCTCCTTGCGCAGATTCCTGATGATGAGTTCACGAAGCCCCCTTTCGGTCTTGATGCTCTTATCCGAGATCACGGGCTTCTCCTTCTTAGGCAAACCTCCGTCAAGAGGAGTGATGTTCATGTTGTTGCAAAGAGTCAATTTTCTCCGCAGGGAACTGTCCCCAAGAAGTGTCTTGACCTCGATTCCAACGTTGTACACAGAAGCCAGTTCTCGAACGTCACCCGTGTAGATATAGTGGAGGTGCAAGCCTTGTCCGCTCTTGCTTACCTCTGCATAAGTCGGTGGGAACTCTGCTGCCTTCTTCAGATTAGCCTCAAGGCTCTTGTTGCCATCTTCGTCAGTCAGATCAAGATCGATGACAATATGCTGCTCAGGAACCTTGACATAGTGCAACTTCGACGTGTCAATATCCGACAACGTTGTCGTGACATTGATCCACTTGTGCTCAGGTCGATCCTCTTCTTCGTGCTTGTACTGTGCCAACAGCCCAGGATATTGTACGTCGAAGACCGATGGTTGTTCTTGCAAGACGATCTCGTAGACGCCTTCTGGTTTGATCGGGATCTCGGCGGTTGGAGTGGAAGTGAGGTTCTTGAACCCCTGGTAATATGAACGGACATTGTGCCCGTCAATGCGTGCTCGCTCTTCGAACACGTAGAAGTAGTTTTTCAACTCTTCCCGAATCTTGTACTGAGGAAGCATCTTCTCGATGCCTGTCTCCTGGCAGTATGTCTTGTAGAGCTCCCAAGCTTGCTTCAAGGTAACGCCGTCTTGCTCCTTGAAGATATCAAAGTGTGCCTCGACGAAGTTGTAGAACACGTCTGTCTGGAGCATCATCTCAGTTGGGCGGTAACCACTGTAGTAGTTCCTACCCATCGTCGAATATACGTCCAGACAATGCTGAGCAATTGCCCCAAGTTCGCCGTTGACTTGCTCCATCAAACGATGATAGTGACTGTTCTCGATCATCTGCTGTGTGGGAATAACGTCGATCAGACGTCGGATGATGCCTGATTTGGCGTCCGAAATCTTGACCGGTAGGTTGGTTCCCATAAACAGAAACGCATTTGATCGAGATTCGACCACGGCTTTGTACTTCTCGTTGATCGGGATGATCTCATGAGCAACAATTGAGTTCAGCTTTGTATTGTCGTATATCCGGGACAGATCACCATCATGTTGAATGGCTACAAGAGGATTCGATTTGAAAGCAGATGCAGCAAACGAGTTGCCGCTAGCTGCCAGTTCTCGAGCGTCGAACACTGCTGTGTAGCCATTGAACATCTTGTGGATGATGTTGAGAATGGTGGACTTGCCGCTGGCCGGTGGACCATAGAAAACGAGGAACTTCTGGATGAACCTGCTATCACCAGAAACAACTGCTCCTATGGCCCACTCGATCTTGGCTCGTTCCTCTTCATTGAAAAGAGTCCCAACAATGGTGTCCCATGCATCGTATGGACCAGCAGCGAGAGAATATGAAAGACGCTTGGAGGCGTAATCCGTCTTCTTGACCTCGGTGTTGGCAAATACGAGACGCTCATCCAGATTGACGCTGTTACTACCACTGTTACGGATGAACCTCTGGAACTCATCCCACAGCTTTGTGCTGTTGATCTCCAACCTAGCTACGTCGTACGGTAGCCCAGTCTTCTTCTGCTGTTCTCTGGAATATCGCATGAGATCTGCGTCGACCAGACGTGCCACATCGTAGATGTTCTGTGACCAAAGTCCTCTCTGTTCGTCCCAAACAGCATAGAACGAACCAGACCTAGTCATTAGATCATTTGATGGACCTACTCGCCAATCAGGACGAATCTGAAGGGTACCTTTCTTCTCATTCTCTCGAATTACGATGTTATAGAAATCCAATACCCCTCCTTTCAGATGCCCTGGTCGTCCAAGTAGTCAAACAGCTGATACCAGAGTTCCCTCCTTCTTTGATCGCGTTTACATGGCTTGCGCAACGGAAACAAACCTCCGTCGCCACACTCGTCGTACTGTCTAGCCAAGAAGATATAGAGAATCTCCTCGATGTACGGTTCATCAGACCTACTTACTCCGCTGTATCCGTCAAGCTTGAGATTGATCATGAACTGCCAAAACCAGTCTCTCAGCGGCATGTCTGTCTGATATGAAGCCCGATCAGCAAATGCAATTAGCATCTCGAGTACCGAACATGGTTCTCCGAACCAGATCCGATCTTTTCGAACATATGCTGCAGTGCAGTAATACTCTCGGAGTTCCCGCCCATCCGCTGCTCTGTTCCTGTCCATACTCACAACCCAAGTGAACTCGGTGTTGTGAAGGATTCTAAACAGGTTGTAGTGGTGTGAGCCTGAGTTTTTGCGTACTTTTGCGCAAAGCCACTTGAAATATGTCTCTTCAAGAGGCTCAGCCATGGTTAGTCCTCGTCCCGGAACCTTCCGACTCGGGAGTGCTTCAGGTCTTTGGCTTCTGCTCGTTGCTCAGCCTCGTACCCGAGAACTTCCTTTGCGAAATGTCCTTCGTTACGACAAATCTCGTACTCGGCTCGTCGTTCGTCGTTGCGAATGAGAACGACGTTTGGATCCCCTGATCCGTGACCAAAGTTCAGCTCACCCGTCAACCTTTGGAAATCAAAGAGAGGCTCCTGCTCTCCTTCGACGACCACGGTTTCATCACCTTCGTAATATGCGAGTGTGGTCTGGGTGTAGTCGAACTCGTTTCTGTAGAACTCGTCTCGATGCAGGATATACGGCGTGCCGGGGTTGAGAGCTTCTCGAGCAGCAACTTCGATCTCCCAATCCCAGTTGCCATCATCGAAAACGTTAACATGAACAGGCTCGAAATCCGGTTCCTCGGTGTCTTCGTGAGGAGTGCCTTCTCGCAACTCTTCCTCGAACGACTTCTCGGAAATATCGTCCTCCAGATGCTCCTCGCCGAAGTCTTGAGGTCGCACGATGACGGTATCGCCATTTGGTCCAATCTCAGCATCCGTCTCCGGAATAACCGCTGGAGAATGGTATGCCTCTTCGTCGATGATCACTCGTTGCCTAGCCATTCCTTCTGTGTCGAAGAACTCATGGACTTCATCGTCTCCGTCACCTGCCAAGTAATCCTTGACCTCATCGTAAGAGACGTTGGTAAACTGCGCGTCCAGATCCTTCTCAGCCTTTCGCTTACCGAGAATATAACCTAGACCAACACCTCCTCCGAACGCAACAACGCCAACAGCCGATGGAATCGTCCAGGGGCTCTTGAAAATATGAGCAATGCGCTCGTTCATAACGGATCCCTCCTAGATCTTGTGGTACATTACGGTTGTGTCGATGTTGAACGTGAGAAGCTGACTCCATCCCAGAACATCTCGATTCTTGACGTTCAGATGATCCTCAAGCCCGAACGAAATATAGCCTTCCCCTGAGTCCACAGTCCAACCAAGAAGCTGACCATCGCTGGTTCGCTCATAGCCGAGTGACTCGTAAACGTCGTTCAGGAAGACATACCCGAAGGCATGGAGTCGCTGATTCCAGAAGTTCTGCTGAGATTGCAAGAAGAAACGGTTGTAATCTGGATCTGGCTTCCAGTTACCGCATTTCTGATCGAAGAATCGAGAATGACGCTCCGGATTTGCTGCAACCTTGATCTTTTGCTTCTTGCCATCTTCATCTGTGATAGTCTGCTCTTCGACTCCGAGCCAAATATCACTCTCCTTCTCATCGCCGACCTCCGCCCTGACACGCCCTCGGTACTCTTCGAGTGCCTGAGCGATACCAGCGTATGCAGCCGTGAGAGCAGCATTGCGACGAGAAAGCTGAACATGTGAACCTGTGAGTGCAGTAATGGATGCCGCTCCCACAACGAAAGCGGGACCATAAAGCTTACCTAGTTCTTTGCCTCCCTGGAAGTACACATGAGCCATCTCTCGTCGATGTTCAGAATCAGAATATCCGATTCCGTTTCTTTCAGCAACGTCAGGCTTTCGCTTCGCTCTGTCAAGATTGTCCTTCATCTGATCTAGAACTGGCTCCAGCTTCAGAGTTGCTCGACAAGCGAGAAACGTACTGACACACACTCCGGTTACTCCAGCAGCGAAGAAAATATGCGGCGAGTTCTTCTTCGTCTGCAACATGGTTTTACCAACTAGCCGTGTCACACCTGTAGGTACGAATTTCATCATTTACCCAACTTTCCTTGAGATTGAAGCCGTAGGAAAATGGCTGTGACCTGAGCCTCAGACATCTTCTTCACCTTGTCGGTCCAGTGCGGGTACACCTTTAGTAATGCTTCCCTTTGCTGATTCGTATCCACACCCAACCTCCTTTGCGTTAGATTGGCTCGGGGTCTGGAAGATCAATCACCCATCCGCTACGTACATCACGAATATCAACACCTCGGAGTTCCTCCCAACCCCACTTCTGATCTGTGTGAGGAGAAGGAAGTCCAACCATGTCGTTGAAGTCTCCGACAGAAACAACGTCGCAGACCTCGAGAACACGATACATCTCGTCTAGAACATCGACAGCATCTTCTCGTCTGGTGAAGATATAGTCGTTTCGGTTCGAGCGAGGATGTCGAGTGCGATCGATGTTGCTCGGTGGACGTGTACGAGAATCTCTGCGCTCGTCGCGACCACGATCGACGATTCCGCCGTACGTGATACGTGAACGCTCACCGAGACCACCACTTCGTCGTGCTGCACGGCTATCTCCGTAGACAAATCGATCAGCACCACGAGCAACACCGTCCACGATCATTCCCTTTGCTGCTGGAATCAGAATATCAAAGGCCACGTATGACCAGACAGATCTGATATCAGCCGCGACGAAGAGATCTTTGATCTTCTTACCGATGCCTCGCTTCTCGACTTTGACTTCGCCAGAGACGACCTTCTTGATGTTCTTCTCAGCCTTCTCTACCTTCTGCCGTCCGCCTTTCTTTTGAGCGTTGGAGTAATCCGTGCCCTTAGTCGGCTTAGGTTCTCTTGGATCGACGGCCTTCCCTTTTGGCTCATCTTCCTTCGGTTCTTCTTCGTCTGCCATAAAGGCTCCTTAAGTCGTAGGTGGAGTCGGGGGAGTAGGAGGAAGCGGAGGCTTCGGTTCTGCTGGGGAATCAGCACCGGCATCCTTCGCTGCTCTCTTAGCGGCATTCTCTGCGATTTCTTTGCGAACTCGCTCTGGGAAGACGCCAGTCAAGAAAGCGGCCGCATTGCCTTCATCCGAGAAGATCTCGTACATTAGCGCATTGTATGCAGCATGGGATTCGAAACCAGCGCGAATCTCAGGACTCTTGACAAACTGCTTTCCGTCAGGAGACTTCTCGCCATACGAAAGCAAGACAATGTTCTTCAACTCCGCAAACAGTCTTTTGTTGTCTTCAATTTTGACAAGCTCTTCCAACCACCCGGACATTCCGCCCTTGTGCTCGTGCTCTAGCTCAATGATCTCTGCTTCTGAGATGTTGAAGTAGAACTCCTCTTCAACATCCTGGTCATCAAAATCCTTGTACTTAATCGGTCGCTTGAGCATCTTTTTCCTTTGCTTTCTCCATGACGTCACGAAGACGTTCCATAAACGATCGGGCTTCCTCTTCTGTGGTGCACTCTTCGAGAACTTGTCCCATGATCTCGTAGCTGGTCGGAAGTTTGTACACCTCACGAATCTGCTTCTCAGCAAATATCATGGCGTCCCGACGAACTGGAGCATCTACTGCCAAGATCTGTGTGCCGTCTGGAACGGCTGCAGCTAATACGAACCAAGTCAAATATGCCGTCCTTTCATCTGGCAAAACCAGAGTGCATGCCAAAGCACACACTCTGGTAATGGTTTACTGTCGGTTCAGAAGGAACTTCGTGACACCCTTTCTGGTGAAATGGTCGGCAGCGAATCCTGCGATTGTGCCCAACACGAGCACACCCAGCTTCTGCATGGGCGGAAGCTCGATGGCAGCGATTGTGGTTTCATCCATTCAAATATCTCCTCTAGAGTGGCTTCACGTAGTTGTAGTCGAACGCTAGGCATGGGTCCTTACCCTCAGCAAGAACAGACGTGAACTGAATATCCATCAGCTTGTCTGCATCCCACCCAAGGCTGGAAGATACTGACGTGTGATCTAGACCGATGATGTCATAGAACTCACTCAGCGTTACCCAACGTTCTTGATTGACTCTTGCATTGATGTCGTTCCTGGCTTGCTTGAGCGTTTCCATCTCGCTCTGGAAATATCGCCCGGTGTACAGCTCACAGCACAGAACATGACCCGTGCCCATGACAACTAGCCCAGAAGGCGGAAATTTGTCTACCCTATCTTGAGCAATCTTGTCACGAACTTTCTGTTCTGGCCCCTTTCCGATCTGCTCTACGACCTTTTCTCGGTATTCTGAGAAAGCTCGTTCAGCGACCGTATACGCCGTGACAGCAGCCGTAGTCCGACGAGTATTAACCCTTTGAGCACCAAAAATGCAAGCAATCGTGATGGCACCCGAAGAGGCTGCTGGGATGTAGAGCTTCCAGACAAGTTGTACACGCTCCTTGATTCGTTGCTTGCGAACATTAGAGATGCCGCCTCGGCTCTCACTCTCATCCACAAGTCTCGTGGCAGTGACGGTTGCCTTTCCAGTCAAATATGCGGTTGTAGCAACACCTGTGATCCCGAAGGCGGTCAGGATTTCAGGTGAATGCGATTTGAGCGTTTTGATTGTTCTGTCAAAAATAGCTGGTGTTGTCAACGGGCTTCCGTCCTTTCATCAGACAAAATGAAATGAGAAGTCTAGGGTTCACAGCCCAGCGCAAACCGTGATTAGCGATCTCTCGATCGCACCGGACGGGTAGCAACTTTTGGTTTGTTGGTGCTACACCTGCGTGTCTCGTCCTCTTCTCATTACAGTGGATGTAGATCCTGCGTTACTCCTTAGTATTTCCATCACGTTGTGTTTGGACCACCACAACGTCCGCATCGTCTTCATCCTTCTTGAATCGCTTCGCCACGATAACCATTGCCTGCATCACGAACACGGTCGCGACGTTGGCGGCGATAACAGCTCCGAAGAGACCGACGGCAACCTTCTTCGGAATATGAATCGAGATCCCATCCTTGTACATCTCGACGGCTTCTTGTGCTAGCTCTTCTTTTTGTGCGTTTGTCATTAGTCCTCCAAATATGAGACAAAAAGAGAAGCGCTGTCTATACAGACAGATCTTCTTCTCATTACAGTGCATGTATTTTCTGCGTGAAAATGAGAATGCTTGCGCACTCTCACTTTGGATCACTTCTACTTGTTCCTTGACTCGCGGCAGAAAATCCAGATAAGCCAGAGGCCTCCTGTTGCGCACACCATGATGATGTCGAACAGAAAGCTCCGGATCCTGTACTTCTTCCTCTTTGCCATTAGAATCTCCTTTGTAGTGGTTCCATAACAAACCATGTAAAAGATGCGAGAGAAAATGAGAATCCTTGCGGACTCTCACTTTGGGGGATTGCTCTTCTACTGCTCGGGGGTATCCGAGTTGGTCGACTTCTTCGCGACGACGGCCAGGGCAGCAGCGCCCACGAGGGCGGCACCTGCGAAGGCGATTGCCTTGCGGATGCGGCTCTTGGTGGCGCGGCCCCGGATCGTCTCGGTGATGTCGTGGACTTCACTCATGATTGCTCCTTGGTTGTAGAGGGGTATTCCTCATAATAGAGCGTGTAGAACTTGCGTGAGAAAATGAGAATGCTTGTGGGCACTCTCACTTTGGATCATTACTCGGCGGTCACTGGGGTGAACGTCTGGCTGGCCTTCCGGGCAGCGAGCTTGTTCCGGACCTTCCTGAACCCCACCACGCTGACAGCGACGATCGCCACGAAGGCGATGCCACTGACGAACGCAGAGGTGTTCGAGTTGGTCTGGTCCTGCTCGTTGGTCTCGGGGGTCTCCATTGTTGGCTCCTTTGATTGACGGTCTTGTTCCATAATACAACATGTAGAATTTGCGCGTGCGAAATAACCGTTAAATCAGCGGATACCCCTCTAGAATGCGTTCTAAGCTGTTTGAGCAACTTTCGGGGATCAACACTCATGAATGGATCACCAAATCGATTACAGAGGAATCTAGCTGGGTGTTTTTTCAAAAAGTTGCACGAAAATTTCCCCCCGGGGATTTTCAGAGGAGAAAAAAGACCAATCGTCGTGAAAATTGCGTTTTCAGCCAGAAAAGCATAGAAGCCATGTAATACTCTCTCGAATATCACACGGCTTCTATGCTTTCATCTACTTCTGGTGGTCGTACTAGGTCTTCCCTGTTCTGGTGAACGGGATCGGCACCTTCGTGGTCATCACATGCTTTTGCTCATATGCGATGATGGCGAGTGCGATCAGGAAGTTCCCGACGACAATTGCGAGTGTGTCGCGGCTAACGGGCGGAAGCTTGTTCTTCTTCTTCAGCTCGTGTAGACGCTCCAGATAGCGCAACAGCGTGGGGTACTTCTCCGAATCTACTCCTTCATCATGCATCTTCCGCGTGACAGCAGTGATTTCCTTGTCAATGTGCTTTTCCGGTTCTTTGTTCCAGGAAAAATTCAGCATTTCCATCCTTTCTGTAGTCTCCGTTATACACGACGTATAGTCTGCGTTCACCCTTGGGGTGGGGCAGCCTCTAGAGGTCGGTCGCGGTGGACCACTTTACGGAACGAAACGCTGTCTTTGAGCAGAAGTGCATCCGAGTCCTCGTTGAGAGCCAAACGGATGGTTGCTCCGTCTTCACCCTCTTCAACGATCATCTCGCCGTCGAAGGCTAGGCCCAGTTTCTCGAATGTGGCCGCACTGATCTTCAGGACGATGCCCAAGAACAGCGCAACAGCTGCCAGACTGGCAGATACCTTCTCGGCGGATGGAATACCCCAAATACCAGCAAGACTGACATATAGAGTTCCCAGACCAGGAAGAATCAGCTGAACCAAGTTCTTCAGGAAGTTATACGCTTTTTGACTTAGTACGAACATGTTCTCTCTTTTCTAGATGGGCGCAAGTGTAGGATAACCACTTGCACCGTTTTCATCTTCGATCTCGACGTATTCGCTGACAACCCTCTTCGAGGTCGCATTGTAATCGCCGTCAACCATGATTGTGTCGCCAACTTGGTAGTCGCGACGATATACCGCTCTTCCTGCTTTCTTTGAGACGTCGATCTTGGTGATATCAACACTTTTCTGACCAGCAAGCGCTAGAATACCACGCTGCTGCATAGCGTTCTGAACATTGGTCAAATCTCCGCCAGTAGGCGCAACAGAATATGTGTTGTCGATGTCATTAGCGTCGACGAACAGCATTCTACGAGCCATACCTACTGCTGCATGGTCCACAAGCACCTGGATCCACTTTCCAGAAACAAGAGCGCAGTTCTTCAGTAGTCTACTGCTCCAGAGGTAGTCAGCACTCTCGACCTCTCCAGAGTCATAGGAGAACACCAGCGAAGCGCTTCTGTCAATGCCCTTGTGGATGACAACGGACATATCCACACTTGAAGAACCGGCTGGATTCAGAGGACCAGGCCGAAAGACCCGAATTCCCAAATCCTCGATCTCTAGAAGCTCCATGAGCCGAGAATATAGCTCCCCTTGCTGTACTGATCTCTGAATCGAGGTCCCGGAGGTCGCCGCTTGCGCGATGACCTGTAAATACGGAATCTCGTTGTCGTCATCAATCAGTAGAGAAGCCAAGACGTGGTTCTGAATGAGATCACGGGCTTGGATCCAGAGATAACCGGCAGTCAATGTGTAATCGGTAACGCCCGTGTTGAACGGAAGGGTCTTGTTGCTTCCAACCACTCGGTTCTCGAAGAATGCCTCGAACCCGCGGCCGGAAATGGAGATCATCGATTCTTTGTCGCGATCCTCGTTGATCTCGTGGTCTTCGACGATCATCACTTCGCTGGTGTCGACATGCGAGACGAAAGCCCCGATTGGAAGCAGCTGTTGGAGCCCCAACCTCACAGGCCCAACAAGTTTGAACTCTCCAGCCTGTCGATATCTCTCGACCCACAACTTACTCTTGAGTCCGTTGATGATCACCCCTCGTTCCATCTTTGTTGGCGCGGTAGGGTTCGTGAACTTGAAAATATCCATGTCATACCCCCCAGTATGTCGGGTAGTACGAGATGGCATCCCAATCCACACTAGCTCCATTAGCCAAAGCGAACTTGTTCTCGCCAGGAAATAGAATCGGCCAAACTGACCCCGAAGTGATCACATCCGCAAGCTGAATTTTGGTTGCTCCACGCATGATGTACAGATACTTGTCGTTGTACTCGCTTGAAAACCAAAGAACATCGTTTGTGAGGAAACCACCAACTGGTGAAACGGTGAAGTTCCAACCAGCATCGTCTGGATCCGTCACGACAAGTGAAGCAACGTTCGCGTCATAGGAAAGCTGGAACTTGAAGCCATGCTGCTTTGTCGACAGGTCGTTTTCAATGATGGTAAGCGTCGGATCCAACCCAATCACGTTCAGTGACACCGGAGCAGGAGCCTTGAGCTCTGGTTCATCACACTCAATTGTGATCTGAACTTCTGGACTCTTTGAGAAGTGAGACGCCTCCAGCTTCTTGACCGTACCGGAGATCGTAGCGACAACGGTCTCATCTTCCTTGAACCAAATATGCATCAAACCCTTCCTCGACGAGGCGATCATCCTGTAGAGATCGTCACGAAGAGTAGCTGGAGTTTGATCGTTTGCGTAGTCTGGGTTCAACTCGATCAGAGCGGCAACATCCCGCTTGACCATGACCAATTCGCGGTAACCTGAGCTTCCGGGTCCATACGACCTTGCAACGATTTCATCGGCATCTAGGCCGGTGATTCCTTTCACGTTGTAAGGATTCTGCCTCGTAGGATCCCGGAAGCTCAGCTCGCAAACAGCGGAGGAACCTTCGGGGTGAAGTTCAACACTGGTGATTCTCATGCTACACCCAGTTCCTCCTTTGCCAAAGCGAATTGGCTCTTGGTTTGACGGTAAATGTCCGCAGTGGAAAGTGCCTGTGGCGAATAGTTGTTCTGGATGAATGTGTTCTCCACTGGTCCATTTGGTTCAGGCGTCTCATCACTACTGCCATTTTGAACGTTTGACTCAAAGGCTAGAACCCTTGCTCGTTCAATCGAGACATCTGGAATGATAGATGCTACATCCATCATCTTGTCCAGGTTTGTTGCTTCTTTTCGTACTTTGGACAGGTCCAAGACTGGTGTGATCACCGGATTGAGGTCATCCAGAGCAGGGAGCGAGGCGGTAGCCTTCCCCAATGACTTCTGGAAGATGTCAACCACATTACTGGCAACCATCTGGGCTTTCTTTTCAGGCACTTTGCCTTTCGACTCGATACCACCAGCCCAACCCATCATGGTAGCCTTACCAATCTCACAGAAGACCTTGGACGGTCCACCAATGCCGAGGAAGTCCATCGCTCCACCAACAGCATCGCCGGCAATGCCTCTGATCTTATTGACGACGTCGCCTGCTCGGGCACCAAGGCCACCAGTGATACCGTTGATGATAGCGCCGGCAAGTTGTCTGCCTGCTTGGCCAATCTCTTCGGCATGCCTGTCGATAGCTGTCCTAAGCTTCCTGAGGAAGTCCAAGAGGATCTGTGCCGCTTTGTCGACAGTGAACACGATTGCATTACCAATGGCGTTCATGACATGCAACCCTGTAGTGGCGATTGCATTGACTGCCCTGGTCGAGTTACTACGAACACCACTAAGGAAGTCGATCAGCGCGTCTGTACCCGCTGTGACAATCTTACTAGCGTTTGCACCAACGCCATAGATGAATTGAGCAACCATCGTGCTCACAGCCTCGACAACCTTGATTGCGTTGTCTGTAATACCAGACAGGAAGTCGATCAAAGCGTCAACACCAGCAGTGATGATCTTGTTTGCATTCTCACCCATTCTTGTCACAAACGCAACAACAATCGTGGTAACCGCGTCAGCAACCTTGAGAATGTCTCTGGTGACGCCAAACAGAAACTTCACAAGCAGATTTGCACCAGCAGAAATGATCTTACTCAAGTTCTGAACAATGCCGGTCACGAATTCGATGACAATGTCCGTAGCTGTGGTGATAACGTCACTGATGTTCTGAACAACGCCAGCAAGAAAATCAACCAACAGTTTGATTCCAGCAGCTACAACATCGCCAGCTCGTTCACCGATCACGCCAAGGAACGACTGCAGAAGATCCACGGCCGCATTGACAAGATCTGAAGCTTTGTCAGCTAGACCTTGCATGAGATTGACCAAGATCTCAGCACCAACAGTCACTAGCTCTTGAGTGTTATCACGGATTCCACGCATGAAGTCCATGAGAAGATTGAACCCAGCCTCAATGATCTGTGGTGCAAACTCCTCTAGAAGCCCCAACATCACCGTAAGGATTGCGCCGAAAGCCTCGCCAATCTTCGGAGCCAACTCGATTACTGCTTCGAGCAGCTCAAGAAGGACGACCTTCAATGCCTTGATGAGAGTTGGTGCAGCTTCTGCTAGATCTGTGGCGGCCGCGACGACGACTCTTGCAATCGCGATGCCAATCAGAGGAGCACGAGCAACGAAGATGGCAATCATCTCGATGAGAACCTTCATCGCGTCAACACCGACCTTGCTTAGAAGCTCGAGTGCTTTGATAGTCAAATATGCGCCTGCTCCGAACAAAGCGAAGCCTGCACCAAGCAAACCGATGGCGATACCTAGACCAAGCATAGCCGGAATTACTGGCGTCAGAAGATATGCCGCGCCCCCAAGAAGGGCCAAGACGGCAGCAAGACCAACCAAACCAATGATCAGTTCCTTGATGTCCATCCTGCCGATTTCTTGAAGAACCTTTGACATGATCAACACTGCGCCAGCGACAATGATCATAGCAGCCGCGCCAGCCATAGCCCCCGTCATCGCGTTTGTCGCGACTACCAGAATGAGCATCATGGCAGCAAGACCACCAATACCCTTTACCATCTCCCCAAGGTCCAAATCGGACATGGATTTCACAGCCTGAGCCATGATGAGCAAAGCGGCGCTAACCGCGATAAGTCCGACACCAATGGCGATCATTCCGCCAGCGGGCATCGTGTTCGTGATTAGAACGATGGCACCGAGCCCAAGTGCTACGCCAGTTAGTCCCTTGGCGATATCTGTCCACGACATAGTTGCAAACGCTTGCATAGCGTTGGCAAGAATACGCATACCAACCGCGATGGCGATGATGCTAATACCAGCTTGAACCATACCTTCAACCGGCATGAAATTCATTGCGGTAACCAACGCTGTGAGACCACCGGCAACGCCGATAAGCCCCTTGGCAAGCTCTTCCCAACCCATGGTTGCAAACGCTTGCATAGCATTGGCAAGAATACGAAGAGCTACCGCAATAGCGATCATAGAAATACCGGCTCTGATGAGTCCAGAAGTGTCGCTGGTCAACAGGTTGATCCCTGTAATCATGATTGCCAAACCACCGGCGACACCGATAAGCCCCTTGGCCAGCTCACTCCAACTCATCGTGGCCATGATCTTCATAGCTGCAGCCAGAATAACCATAGCTCCTGCCAGAAGGATCATTCCAGCCGCGACGACGCTGAATCTGAATGCACCGGTCATGGATGTCAGTTTCTCAATGGCTACCATAGCGCCAATCAGCTGAGCAAACCCAACAGACATAGCTACCAACGCTTTGGTGAGATCGGCAGAGTTGATCATAGAAAGACCAACAAGCGCGAGAGTTAAAACTCCCATCGCGATGGCAATCTCCATTAGAGCCTTAGCCTTCAACTCTGTCTGCATAGCCTTAAGAACACCGGTTGTCTGGGTGAGAATACCATTGATCTTCTCAATGATGTTGCCGCCCAGGTTACCGAACCCGTTCTTGAAGAAATTCCGGATCATCAAAGCGATACCACCAAGGAAAGCTACGTTGAAAATATCTAACGCACCCTCGAAGTCATTTTGATTCATCTCGGACTTCATGCTGTCACCAAGTTCACGGAAGAACTGAGTGATGTAATTCCAAAGATCGCCAATTGCTTGACGCACACCTTCGGTCTTCTCGACCAACCAGTCCCATGCATCACCAATTGACTTGACCATTTCACCTACACGTCCCAGACGATCGTTTACACCGTCAAGAGCGTCTGTCTCACCGCCGCCACGAAGGGCATCCATGAGACCACCGATTCCTTCGACGAGCTTATCGATGAATTCGGCTGGCTTTCTAATACCTTCAATGAGTGTATCGAAGAAATCCTTTATGCCTCCATCAACAACAAGCGTCTTTCGAAGGTCGCTAAGACCACCAGCAACCTTTGAGATGAGTCCTGCACTTGGGCCACCAAGAGCATCCACAATTTCTCCAAAGATTGCCTTGATAACACGAGCAAGACCCTTGATGATCTCCCAGCCAATTGAAATAACCGAGAAGAAACCCTGAAAACCCTGCATGATCTTTGGCATCCAGTTCTCAGTCAGCTCCCGAAGCCTCTCAGTGAAATTTGCAAAGCTTTCAGTCATGCTGAACAACTCAGCCGAAGTGGTCTTGGGGAAAATGTTTCGGAACGCGTCCTTGACCGCTGTGAAAACGTTACCCAACGCCCCGAAAGCGTTCTTAAGTCCTTCGATGAGCAGTGTACGCCCACCCATGAACTTCCACTCAGCCAGAAGCTGGTTACGAGCGTCTGCCGACTTGGAAACAAAGCCACCAATGGCATTGTTGATCTCGGTGAAGAGCTTCTTTGACTCTGCAAAGTCGCCGATAACCGTACGGAAGGTCATTGACCAACCTGAACCAACAGCCTCTTTGACAGTGCCGATAAGCTGAGTCAAGGTCTTGACCTCAGTCGCGGCAGCAACACCGAGCTTACCTAGGTCAACCATCTCCTGGGCAGCAGCATCACTGAAGCCAAGTGCGGAGAGTGCTGATGCATCAAGCTCGCCAGAGAAGGCACCCAACGACGTCTTGAGAACGTCGGCGGTGATCCAACCCTTCTGCATCTGCTCACGGAAGGTACCACCCTTCTTCTCCCACTCCTCAAACGAGGCACCAAGAGGAACATCTGTGATGGTACCCATCGCTTTACCTGTCTCGAACAAAGCCTTCTTGAAGACCTCACCACCCATACCGGCGTTGACCACCGAGTTCCAGTCCATGAGGCTCACCTTGCCTGCAGCAAGGGCCTGAGAAAGCTGGTACATGGCTGTAGAAGCCTGATCTGCACTTGAACCAGAAATGGCAGCCAGGTTGGCAATGCCCTTGATCGCGTTGGTTGAATCCTGAAGATTCACACCAGCGGCCGTGAAGGTACCGACGTTTCTAGCCATCTGCGAGAAGTTGTAGATGGTCTTGTCCGAATAATGATTCATCTCATCAAGAGCCGCGTTAACGTCTCGCAGGTTCGACCCGTCAGATTTGGTGTTAGCCAAGATCGTCTGGATCGAGTTCATGTTCGTTTCAAACTCTTGGAAGCCAGAAGTAATCGGAGCCAATGTGAACGCTTTGACAACTGACAAACCGGATGTGAACGCTGCTTGAGTGATCTGCGAAAGAACGGTGAGAGCCACGGTAGAGAGCGCCAGGAACTTTCGGCTGACATCTTCAAGGCTGGTCCCCATAGGATTTACATTGAAATCCTTGGCTGCCTTGGAGAGATCGCCCATGCTCTTCTGACCAGCAGCGAAATCAAGGCTAACGCGAAGCTTGTCGAGGCTTCGAATCGTCTCTTCCATCTTCTGTTGGAACTTGACGTTGTCAAACTTCATTTCGACAATGCTATCGTCTACACTGCTCATGATCTCACCTTCTTCCATAGCTCTCGTTGGATTGTCTCAAACACCGGCTTCATTGCAGGGTTGATAAAGTCTCTACCCTGAATATAACCGCCATTTCTAGTTGCATGACCGTACTGAATGAGGATCACAACAGGCACGTTAGACACGCCGGCTGGATTAGTATTATACCATTCGATTCCTGGCCATCTGTGGTTACGAATAACCCGATACTGCCAAGAACCAGCGCTCACTCCAGAGTCTATTGGTGTTGCTGCATTGAGAGCATCGACACCCATCTGGCCCCACCGTTCCAGGTCTCTGAACAACTCCCGGTTATGAAGGCTTTCTAGCCATTCCCTAGTTCGTTTGAAGTTTCCCTTGTGCTCGATGGCAAACATGATCAAACCAACTGATCGCGCATAGTGTACAGATCATCAGTCAAATATGTAATGTTGACATCATCCAGGATCCACTTACCGGGTTCATCACCTTCCTCAAGAAGGCCTTCGATTGGGGTGATCGCAGTGAACGTGCCGTCGCCATTGTCAATGATCTTCCACTTGTAGCCGTAGTACAGGCTGTTGACAAAGTCAATCAAGGGAATCATCGCAGGAATAGTCAAATCGGTTCCGTAGAGAATTGCTTCATATTCCGCGAGAAGATCGGGGTTTACAGCTCTTGAATCCAGCACAACGTACGCCGTCGGCTTTACACCAGGAGCATGTTCTGGGACAGCGCCAATGCCCCATTCGAAGTTGGCAATGTTCGGTGCGTCTGCGAGTGTGGAATATGTCTTGTCGCTTGGCACAGCCGAAACATTGTACAGAAGATGGAGTTTGTAACCGGAATCTTCATCTAGATCGTCAGCAATTCTCGTACGCCAACACAAGCCAAACAACTTCGGTCGTTGATGACCAAGGAAAACACCAGCGCTAGCTTCACCCATTCCTTCAAGTTTGCTCATCTCATCGGGATAAGTGATTGCTTTCACAGTCCCGAGAAAGGAACCAACTGAAACAAGATCGTTGATCTTGGAGCCATCGAAGTACACCGGGTTAGATTCACCGTCGTGCTTTTCGATAACCTCGACAAGACCGTTCCAAGGAACTGCTCCACCTTCCGGAAGGTACAAGACACCTTTGTCTAGACCGGACTCGTACGTACGACTTCCTACTTCATCCCAAATAAGCGTGGACATGACCCTCCTTTCATCCCTTGGTGCCTAGTTCGGCTCTTCTACGATCGTTAATCTCCTTGTTCCTCTGAGCCATCTCATTCCTGGACATGCGCTTTGGCTTCGAGGTCTTGACGTTGGCAATTCGAATGAGAGCAAAGAGTCGATTCAAATGCCAAGTTTCACAAGTGAACGGAATGTTGAAATTCACCATCCACCAATAAACTAGCTCTGCTGTGATGATTTCGCCCTGACCCCGACGCTCTGGCATATGTCCAAAAGTTGTCGCCGTTTGGTTCGAGTCAATGTAGGCTTGAACCGAACTAAGAAACTCTTGAGACAAGTCATCCAGAACGCCGGGGTCAAAGTTGGGCGTTATCACCATTGCTCTGATGTAATCGTATACCTCATCGACTGTTTTACGACCTGGGAGAAGGAACGGCTTTTCGTATTTCGACTCCCATTTTGACACAGAGAGCAAAGAATGCTCGAGTTCTAGAGTGACATCCGGCTTCGGCGGAATGAATTCGTTCTTACCTTCATTCCACAATTCTTCTCCTTTGATGACCACTCTAAGCATTCTCTACCTCCATTCAAAAGATCAGGCGAAGACGATCGTCCAATCATCATCGCTGTTCGGCGGGAAGACAAAGCCTTCCAACGGTCGAGCGGTAACGACTGTCGTCTCAGTGATCGGGCCATAGGCACCGGCCGGCACAACCTCACCGTCGACGAGGTACTCGACGCCAGTGGTGGTCGGGATGGTGATGATGTCGGTGCTTGCGTTGTAAGCAGGCTCAGTCGGCATACTGGACTCCGTAACACCCTCGGAGATGATGGCAATGACCTCAGCGGGGAGAGGCAGCCGAGGTGCGACAGCATCATCCCCATAGAGAATCAGCTCAAGAGCAGCAAGCTCATCAGCACCGACCTCAGTCGAATCAATCGTGAGGATCGATGTCGGCCGCAACGGCTTCCCACCAATCATCACACCAGGAACCGGCACCGGAATGGTGGCGACCTCCCAGCTGAACTGGATGGCCTCAGGCGACTCGTTGATGCTGGAGAAAGCCTTCTCGGAAGGACTAGCAGTGCAGCCATACACGAGCTTCAGCTTGTATCCGTAGTCATCACCTTGGAGGTCATTGCCCTTCAGAGTACGATAGGACAAACCAAAGCCCTTGCGGCTCTGTTGTCCCACCGTGACACCCGGAGTGGGCACCGCAAGTCCATCGTACTTCTGGAACTCGTCGGGGTACGTGAACGCCTCGATTGTAGCAGCGAACTGCTCAGCCGAGATCAGGTTCAGGTACTTCATATTGTCTGCATATTGCGGGTTTGCCTCAGCACCAGATGGAGTCTCAGAGACGGTCACAAGACCATTCCAGGCTACGCCATCGACGTAAGCCCCTGACTCATCCGGCTCGTAGAGGACACCATGATCAACGCCGGTCTCGTAAGTCCGTTCGCCAACCAGGTCCCAAGCGAGTTTGACCATTTGCTTGTTCTCCTTTTAGAAGTAGAGATTGAACACGTCGTGATTGAGGCTTTCGGTCGTGAAGAAGCGATCAAAAGAACAGTAAGGAAGCTTCGCCACTGTAGAGGGAATCTCACTATCAACATCTTTGGTGATTATCGTCAGAAGATAGCGTTTCTTTCCCTTATACTGTACATTATCCGCATACTGAACCCGAATGTCATCCCTTTGATAGCGAATGCATGGATACAGCATTTGAAGACTAGGAGGTGGTTGAAAATAGACGTTCTTGGAGCCTTCTGGCATAAGACTCAGCAAGAGTTCATGCAGAGCATCACGCTTTGGGTCCATTATACACCTTCCCAATGTTCAAGATGAGGCGGGGGTGCCGAACTTCCACAGTGGGAACAGTCCAGTACACCCCGCCCCATCGCACGTACTTGATTAGGGCGAAGTGTTCGACGGCAAATTGATCGGCCACGATGCTAATCGAGTTGGCGACAGTGATGTCAGAATTGACTTGATCGCCAGGCTCAAGGTTTCGTGTATTGCGAATAACATCGCCGGTGTATGTTTTCTCCGTGATTTGGTCCGACCACTTTCCGGATCCCGGAGGTGTCTCTACGGATTTCCCATAACCGACTACTCCGTGGAACCGTGCCATCTTAACTCCTTAATGCTCACGCTTCGGGACGGGTGAAGCTCCAGTCATCGACGGTGCTGTCGGCGAAGTACTTGCCGCTGGCGGGCGTTGCGTGGACGTTCAGGGTCTCACCCTCGGCCAGCTCGTACGGCGAGCCAGCGTTGTCGATCACAGCGTCCGTGTCGAGGTTGCGGTACACAACACCAGTGGTGTTGACGATCGTGACTTCACCGGACTCCGGATCGAAGGTCGGCGAGGCCGGCTCAACGAGCACGTCCGTACCGGCAACCTTCTTGACCACGAGAGCCGACTTCAGCTTGGTGAGCGCACCAGAGCACCGACCCTCGATGAGATACTTGTACTCGTTGTAGTCGATGTCGAAGTCGTCAAACATCGAGACCTCGCCGCCGGCGTTGGAGCCAACCGCGTAGTCAGCCGGGTTCACAAGAACCGCGACGATGTCCTCATACTCCTCCATGACCTCAACAGCCACGATCTCCGACACCCGAAGCTCCGTGGCCAGCTGATCAAGGCTCGTGTAGAGCCGGCGACCAAGCGAGTCACGCTGGGTGAGGAACATCGCGATGTAAGTCTCCGTGGTGAACATGGTCGGCAGACCGGAGCCACGCAGGTGCTTCCTGCTCAGCGCGATCTTGTCCGAAACCTCGCTCATGTTGGAGCTTGCATCGTTGATATTGACGTTGACTGTGGTGGTGTACAGCTCGTGATCAGAGACGATTGGGCGGATCTTCTCTTCGTTGATCTTGTCCTCGTGATCGCCGGCGCGGCCATCACCAAGGAGGATCGCACGGGCGATTTCCTCGTCGAGCATCTGACGCATCTCAGCCTTGAGCCAGGCCACCACGTCGAAGTCAGTGATGTCGATCATGTCATCGCGATCGAGCTTCTGCTTCTTGTACACGGTGGTGGGCTCAGTGACCCGCTTCAGAACCTTGAAGAACTCTTCCTTCTTCAGGCTGCCGGTAATGTAACCCTTGGCGCGAGCCTCAGGCACCGTGATGTCCGCCGAGAGGGTCTTGATCCGGGCAAACGGGCGCTTGGTGATGCCACCCATCAGCTTGCCAACCCACTCAACACGACGGCTGAGCATCTCGGGAGTGTTGGAAATGGCCTTGGCGTCCGGGAACAACGTGTCGATGTCCTGGATACCATGCTCAAGGTGCTCCTCGGCGTAAGCCTCGACAGCGTGCTTGAGCGAACCACCCCGCTTTGCCTCAGCCTTGATGGCTTCAAGGTCGGAATGAGCAAGGGTGTTCTTGCTACCAGTACCCCCCTTAGCATCTTTCTCGAACACGTTGTGTCCCATTGATTCTTTGCCTTTCTTGTCGTCGTTGGCCTCGTCACCGAGGTTGCTGTGCTCTGCCGAGGTCGACTCGAGGGCCGTGCCGACCATGAAATACACCACATCCTTCTGATCATCACTCATGGACTCGAAAACGTCCTGAATGGTAGGATCTTCGGCTGCGTGCGCAAGCTGAAGCTGACGCTCAACCTCGGTAGCAACGCGACCGTCGAGGTCATCGTCACCAGCGTCGCCTGCAGCAGCATCATCTTCCAGATCCTTCGGAAGCTCCGCATGCTCGAGCTTCAAACCGGTGGTGATGATTGCCTCATCCTCAAGCGTCTCCAGCTCATCATCTTCAGAATGACGAAGTTGAATGTTCTTGATGACTGCGCCAGGGTTAGCGCCAGAGAGCACGAGGCTGACCTCACGAATTGCTCCGTGCATCACCCTCTTGGACCGCTCGATGAGATCGTTGGCCCAGATGGACATCTGATTGATATCCTTGTGCTCTACTGCCTGCTTGGCATGCTTCGCCTTCGGTGTATCGTTGAAGAAGGCATAGCAGTACACACCCTCGTCTCGGTTCTCGAGAAGCACATGACCGAGAACGTTCTCAACGTCCTTGTGCCCATGCTGCCAAACGAGCGGAACCTGCATCGTGTCCTGATGCTCGAAAGCATTAGGATTGATGGTTCGTCCGTCAGTGCATTTCACGTCGGCTTTGGTTGCCCAGCCGCTGAAATCGCATTTCATGTTGACGTTCCTTTCTTAGGATCGGCGGCCTTTTGCAGCCGTGGGTTTCGATGCTTCTTTTCGAGCGCTAGTTTCGGATTTCTTCAAAGAATCACGAGCAACAGCGATTCGAGCGCTAGTTTCGGATCTCTTCAAAGAATCACGAGTGGCGGCGAGTCTATCCAACACATCGTTGATTCGTCTCTCCAATGGAAAATCCATACCGCCACTAGCTTTTGACTGCTCCGTAAGTTTAACGAGAACAACACGAAGCGTTTCAAGTCGAAGCTTCAGAGCTGCAACTTTAGCCTGCGTCTCCTTTCGATGTTGTGCTGGGTTTTTTATCCCAGACGCGACTGGTTTCTTAGAGCCAAGCGATCTACCTTTGGCAACTGGTTTTATTCCAGCAGTTCTTCCCTTTAGCTTTCTTGTTTTCAGGTAGTATTCGCGTGCTTTAACTGGATTATAGCCTTCAGCATAGTGCGCGACGACTTCCTCCACATGAGACAAAGGAATATTGCCGTGGTCAAGAACGAACTCTTTTCCAAGCTCATTCATTAGGCGGCTCACCCCCAAACTCAGTAAGAATGTCGCCGATTGTTGAATCTAGATCATCCAAAGCAGCTGTGGTACCAGCGTCATCTTCCGCAGAAGTCCCAACATTAACCGTGGTTGTACCATCAGGCATGTTGGGATTACCAAGCTTATCTGCCTTTGGATCCGGCGAAGGCTTCATGCCGATGCCACCTCTGATCTCATTAGAAGTGATGACCTCGTTACGAGTCAGTTTGTCAGCAATTTCGGCAAGATCCTTCATGGTAACCAGCTTGAACGGGTCGATGAAGTAGAGAATACGTTCATTACGCCGCTTTCCAGCAGGCCCAAGGAACGATCTCTGCATGCTTTCGACAATAGAATCAACAATCGGTTTGATTGTTCGATTCTGATAATTGAGCATGGTCTTTTCGTCTGCTGTACCATTCATTACTTCCTCTGTGATACCAAGCTGTCCATACAACATGGTTGTAAGGAACTCAATGGCCTTCATGAGGTTGTTCTCAGCAGGACGATTCAGCTGGATGATCTTTTCGGTACCATCGACGTAAGCAATTCCGTACTTACTTCCCGTCAGCTGCATTTCAATATCTGTGCGACGCATCTCTGCAGCTTCTCGCTTTGCCTCTGTCTTGATGGCATATGGCAGCTGGATAATGATGTCCAACTTACCAGAGCTTGCCTGCTCATCAACAGCATCAAGCAGCGTGAGCTTCCGACAAAGACGTTGGAACGTAGAGTTGTGCTCATTCATCACAGCGAAAAGCGGATTCTCAATGATGGCCACGTATCGCTTTTCAAGAGTGATCTCTTGCCTTCGTCCCTTTGCCTCGTTCCAAACATCTACACGAATATGTTTGGCTGACCAAGTACTGACTGTGCCAACACGAAGTGTGATGACATCGAAAATCTCTTGCGTCTGTGGGTCAACCGTAGTGTCGACAGGAACAAGAGCACAAACTCCTCGATCGAGAATGGTCTGTGCAATGTCCTGACGAAATGCTCGTGGTGATTGGTCGAGATTGGCTTCCCAAGTCAAGCAGGCGTTGAGTTTGCTATCCACGTCTTCCAAATATCGATCTTGTTCGTCGAGTTTGACGTGACGAATAAGAACGTCAGCGACGTCGATACCGATTCGAGTCGTGATCGACGTAAGAATGGAACGATCGTTGTAACTCCTCATCCTACTGGTCCGAGACGGAGAACTCGAAGAATATGAGCTGCTAGTGCCATACTCGACAGTAGATTGCTGTCCAACATTAAGAAACGCGTTCCATGCTTTCTTCATTCTATCGCGGATGGCCAAATATCATCACCTCCTTTGACTTGTCGGTCTCGTTGGTTCTAGGAATGACTGAAATCGAGATCTTTCATGTTGATTCCTTCAAGCTTCATCAACATGTTGGAAACTTTGTTCTTTCCAACTGCCATCTTCGCTTGAGAGTTAGCCAACGAGTCCAAACGCTTTTTGGCGGCGTTTTCAATGCCACCTTTGCTCTTTTTACGATCCCTAAAGTTCGTTTGGGCCTTAACTGCACGACGATCTCTTCCAGTGCCTTTTCCCTCAGCAACACGTTTGAACTGATCTACTCTGCCTTGGGCTTTGCGAGTTTGACGAACGCCCCACTTCATACCCTTCTTACCAAAATGCTCAAGGTATGTGCTCTCATCGATGATCACTTGTTACCTCCTTTCGAAGCCCGAAATACGGACTACTCGTTGTCTTCGGGATCGGCCGACGGCTCGGTCGGCTGAACTGGATCTGAGGTAGGCGTGGCAACATCATCGAGAGGCTCAGAAGGCTCTTCAACCGGCTCCGGAGCAGGATCACCGCCAGCATCCACAGTGACAACAGGCTCAACCAGTCCCTCTTCGTTGACAGGACGATCATCCTCAACCGGAAGATCCACATCCTGCACAGCTTCGTCTTCAGGATTCATTCGAAGTTCTCCTTGTGTAGTTTGTACGCCACGAAGGCGTCCAACATGGCGGATACGTTGTCGATCTTCTCTTCCGCTCGCTTCTTGAGAAGCTTACGGTTTCCGTTTGTGTCTTCAAGTGTGATCGCGTTGCCCATAGCAAACGACATGAGCGACTGATCGAAAATAAGAGCTTGCTGTTCTGCCAGGTTCTTCAACTCACCAAGAGGGACCGACTCCGTCTTAGCTCCCTGAATAACCTTCTCGATCCCGAACGGACCGTTCTCGAGTTCCCATCTAGTAATGAACTCTTTTGCGTTGTACGGGTCGAACCCAAGCGAGTTGACTTCGTAATCGTTGGCAATCATGAAAGCCTCAAGGTCGTCATAGACTTCCATGGTGTCAATGATGTTGCCCTCCATGATCTGAAGGCTGTCCTCATTCATGAACTCGTCGTACTTGTGGCGCATGGCTCCCGGTAGCTTCATCAGAGTCAATGTCGTGATGTAGCTTCGTGTTTTGATACCAAAGTCTCCATTCCCAAGAGGGAACAAGAAAGTAAATGCGCAGAAGTCATCGCCTTGTGAAAGATCCACGCCAAGAGACGCCGCCATTCCCGCAAAGCTGCGAGGAGAATGCGGGATGGTCTCTTCGTATGTGAAGTAGTAGGTGTAACCCTCCATCGGAATGCCGAAGCGCTTCGCCAGAATATCGTTGCGAGATGCAGGAGCTTTCTCGGCTCGTTCCACATCCAAATGATAGGCGTCATACGTAACGGTCTTTCCAAGGTTCGGGTTAGCCTTCAACCACATCTCAGGTTGATTGACTTCTTCGATGTCGTCCAAACGATAGTAGAAGATGGAAATATGAGGAGCTTCATACTCACCCTTGAGGATGTTCTCGAGCTCCATCTTAATCGTATCGCCGGAACCATTACGGACAGTACCTTCCGAACTGATCGCGACGATCAAATAGTCATCCATCTTCGAAGCGCCCTGTTCGATAGCACCCACAACATCTTCCCGAATGTCACCGGACAACCATTCGTCCACAGATGAGATCTTGGGTCGAAGACCCTGTAGTTTGTTGATCGTCATCGGACGAATCTCTAGCAGCGATCCGGTAAGGAAGTTCTCGATACCCTTCTTGGTCGAAACCAACTTCTGTCTTTGAGCCGCAGGGCCTGTAGTGTTGCGAATTGACCCCTCAGTGAGGAATCTAAACAATGGGCCGCGTGCTCGAGTGATTGAAGTACGGAAGGGAGAGAGAACCTCTTCTGCCTGCTTCATGGTAGGAGCAGTATTGATCTGGTGAGTCGTCGACGTGTCGATGTTCAAGAAATAAGCATGAATGCAATAGGCATACATCGACTTTGCCGCGCCTCGAGCCACGATCAAGTACTGTTTGGTGGTGAGACGCTTCTTGATTGTCTTCGTTACATAGGTTTGAGTCTCTGGATCGTACACACTTCGATCTACGAAGTAGTACCAACAGAAAATCTGCTCAGCCCACAACTTGAACGAGTCAAGAAGGTGAAGATCACTACCATCGGTGAGTGTGAGTTCTTTCTCGCAGTACTTGACGAACCCTTCGACTGCGTTTTCGTCGTAATAGATGTTTGAGTTGGCGATTAGATCGTCAATCCTGTTCATCTCCGACGAAATGTGTCTGTTTACGGGAATTTCACCCGCCAGGACACGCTCACGAAACTCACCGTAGTATCGAGGGGTTGCCCTGTTGGCCAAAGCTAGTACCATTTTGACAACCTCCTCTCAACTATCTTGGCCTCTTCTTACAGAACCACCTTCAAAGCGTCAACCACTTTCCTGTCGTATCTAGCGGCAAGGGCTTCGCTGAAGTTCTTGAACTGAGCTGCATCCATCTTCCCTTCAGCATGCATCCTAGTCAAAGAACTAAGCTTTACAGCATGTGCTTGCCTAATAGTCGCCTCTACACCAGAAACAGGCTTCTTTGGAATCCGGTTAACCGGTGTCTTACCATGACTAGACATTATTGACGCAACAACAAGCGCACCAGCACTAACGTAAACAGCTCCATGTACTGCTCGAATAGCTTTATCGGCGCCAGTTTCTTTCCCTTGGGCACGCCGCTTGAACCTATCAGCTTTAACCTGAGATCTTTTAGCAGCTTGGTCGTTTATGGCGTTTGGGTTCACCTTGGCCATTCTTTTGTTGAAGTTGGCCGCTTTTTGAGCCCTTTTAGCCCTATTGACTAGGTGTTTCTGCTTACGAACACCCCACTTCATGCCTTTCTGGCCATAGTGCTCAAGGTAGGTGCTCTCGTCGATGATCATCCAGACCACTTTTTTGTATAATCGATGGTAAGAGCCTTCCTGCCCAACTCACGTGTCTTTTCATGAGTAGCCAGTTTAACCAAACCACCAACACCGACCGCACCAGTACCAAGTTGAAGCATTTTATTCACAGCTTCTTTACCTTTTGCCGCTCTGCTTGGATTCATGTCGGAAAACTTCTTCTCTAGATTCATTCTCTCAGTAACCTTCTTGAGCTGCATGTTACTGAGCGTGTGAGGCGGTCGTTTACGAAGAGGCGCCGTTGTTTTGAAATCAACACTTGGTTGTTTCTTAGAGGAGACCCGTCCATTTGAGCCAACCTTTCGGCGGACACCCCACTTCATTCCTTTGACTCCGTGATGTTCCAGATTGTCCTGCTTTAGGCCATCCTTGATCAGTTTGGTCGACGTGATCATACCGCGCCGGTCGTGATCCACCTCGAAAATGAAGTCTTCATTGGCCAGTACCGCATGCGCGGCCTCAGTCTTTACAACCTTGACGCTCCACTGATTAGGATTCGAGGTGTCCATAGTCGCCTTGAAGCCGCCCGACGGACTAGTACCGTGCACTTCGGCAACGGCTTCGTGAGAGAACCGCTCAGCCATCTTGTTGTAGTCGCGCATGTACTGCTTACCGAGTGCGCCAACAGGCTGACCAGTATCGAGGTCGATTAGCTTCGTCGCATTCTTGTACTTCGGCTGGTTGTTCAGTTTGTCAAGACCACCGTTGTTCATTCTCTCAGCCACGGCGTTATGAACAGCAACAGCGCCACGAACGCTGTAAATGTTCGCTTGCCACTTCTTGTCTTTACGTTGACCCCACTTCATTCCTTTGATTCCATGGTGTTCTAGATGCTCAAGAACTGGATCGCTCATGGCGTTATCACCTCCTCGATCGGCCAAGTATCCGTGCACTCTGCGAACGTCTGAAGTCGATACTCTTGCTCCCTGATCATCTCTTTGATCACGTCGATGAGATAGGAGGTGCCAGGAGGATCAAACCCAAGCTTCACTTTCATCTGCATGAGAGTCTTGACGAGGTTCAATTGTTCATCCGGAAGAGCAAGATCTGACCACGTCAGCTCATCACTAGTGATGGGTGTCGCGTTACCGACGCCAATCTGGCTCAACGTTGAAAATGTCGCGTTGATGTGTGGAATGATCTCACCATCAAAAGTCGCATCGTCAGCGCCGATGTTAAGCATTGCTCGAATGCTCTTTAGAATGCTTTCTTCCACTAATACACCTCCTTACCAAAGTTTGGTGTCTCCTGGGGACCTCTCTGTGACTACCTTTGGACCGTTGTTCTCTACACCAAAATGAATCGCGTTGTGGGTGTGATGAGTGGTTGTGATCAGGAATTCCGGATCCAAGATGGACTCGTCTCCATGCAGAATATCGTCAATTCCCATAGGATTCATGTGATGAATCAAAGGGTTGACATGAATTTCATGGCCCAGAACGCCTAGATCACAACCATCATCTCTGTACAACACGAAGTTGCGTACATCACGCCACTGACGAGATCGATAGAACGCTTGGTTGATGTGTCGATCGAATCCAAACGTGGAACGACCGACACCACCTTCGAGCTTCAAGTACTCGTATCGTTCATCGAACGAATCAAGCCTTTTCAACTCTGAATAACACCTAGCGATCGTCATAGTACCCATCCTTGTAATCGTCCTCGACAATCTCTCCTTTGTACTCTCGGAAAGCTGCCATGGCCTCTGTGTAGAGTTCCTCAACTCGTTGAGCTGAAGTAAGTTGATCCACCTTTGCACTCAAGAGAAGGTTTTGGTTCTCGATTTGCGCTCGTTCAAGCCTTTCCCGCTGGCTTCCGTACTTCAGAAGCTGCGTTGTGACTTGAGAGGAAGCTGTTCCATCTCTGAGTTGTTTTTCCGCTAGATCATAAGCAAGGGAAATCAACTGGTTCTCTCTACCTTCTGGCGTCATTGCAGGACGAGTTTTGCGGCCAGATCGTGGAGCCAATTTCCCTCCTTTCTAACGGTTAGAGAATAAGGCTACTTCTTGGCCAGGTAATCGATGATGCCCCAGGTCTTCGGACCAACAACACCATCAGCAGCTAGCTTGAAGAAGCGCTGAACATCCTTGACTCGCTCTTCAGTCTTCGGACCAAAGTCATTGTCAACAATTATGTCCCCACCAGCCTTACGATTGATCACACTCTGAAGATAACCAACAACAGGGCCACGAGCACCTTGCTTGATGGTCTGCTTCGTTGTGTTTGGCCAGTTGCCGAACTGGTTTGTGGGCGGTGGCTTCGGTTGAGCAACTGCTGTCCGGAACGGAAGCCGAATAAAACCACGAAGATGCGACCGACTACGAACTGCGCGTTGGCATCGATTACTTTCGTTGCCACCAAGAGTGACAAACATGCCGTCGGGTCGAACTGTCTCGATGGCGGAAATGTGGTTGGCTGTTCCATCGCCAGCGTAGTCCCAAATAGGAAGATCGCCGGGTCGCGGCTTCTCTGTCCTGGAAATCCACTTGGACCCCTTGTAACCAGCGCGAGCACGTGCTTCCCACTGATCAGTTGAAGCGGACCAGAACTCACGACCCCAGCCAGCCTTCTGAAGGGATACACTGACGGTCATTGCACACCAAGCCACACCATTCCAACCAAACTCAACACCAACTCGAGTCCGATTACTTCCTGACGGAAACTCAGCAACACCCAGATATGACCGGAATGCAGTCAGAAACTGTTGCGCGGTGGGTGTCATGCTTCCTCCTCTGCAGCCTCGTCAGGATTGATTGGCTCCTCCGTTTGAGTGATCTCCTCCTCGGAATCAGGAATCTGGTCACCATCAGCAATGGAACCAAGCTCTTCCTTCGGCTGCTCGTCGTCTCCACCTTTGAGATGGTCGATGCCTTCAACACCCATCGCTTTCTCCTTCTAACTAGTCCTGATTGAGAACCGGCTCGGATACAGCTTGCTGTCCAAGCTTCTCCCGGCGTGCGACTCGCTCTTCTGCTTCCTGGCGCTTCCTTGCGACAATCTTGCCCTCTTGCTCTTCTGCAGTGGGAATGTCTCCCATTGGTTTCTCCTTTACTCGATTGGAACTTCCGGACATGGACCACTACATAGATACCCTTCAATTCGTGCAATTGCTTGAAGTGAATCAATGATGGCTTGATTGTTCAAATCTGGTTGACTTGTTTCACTAGCAGTTTCCAGCTCATCCAGAATATCGTGAAGTGTGGCTTGAACATCAATGGATGCATCTCGGCCTTCCACAGCCACATTACTCACCGATTCAGCAGAAGATGTTGCTTTGTCGGCTGCGTCTTCGACATAGAAAGAGCGAATGAAATTTCCAGCCATGAGGACCGCAAGAAGGACACACATCCACCCAATGAAGTTCTTTTGTTTCTCATCTGTTTGGGTGTCATCACCCATCATTCATTCTCCTTGTTTTTGTTGCTTCCGGGAAGGGCTCCTCGAAAACCATAGCCGGCCGCCAATAGCATCAACGCGTGAACACTTGGATTTGCCTCGTAGGACTTGACCACAATATCAACGAAGAAACTGATGGCCCAAAGTGCTGTAATGATAATGGCTAACCAGAAACCAAGGTTATCATTGTCCACATGAAGAGACATGTCGATTATTGCCTCGCTTTCGTAGAACAAGTTTAACGTGATCAACTACGTCTCTAATCCCAAACCCCGCAAAGAAGCTAAGTGTTGCGATTGCTAGATGTGCTTTCATTATCCGTACCTCCCGCAAGTTGGCCAATGGCTCAAACTCATACCAGACGCAATCGCGATCTGATTCTCAGGGCTTGTCAAATGCGCGTTGTCTGCGTACTGTCCACCACCATAGGCAATCCAAGTCGAATGACTGAACTGCAATCCACCGTAGTAACCATTCCCTGTGTTGATATGCCACTGCGGAGCGCCAGTGCCTAAGCTCGACTCGCACATCGCAATTGCATACCAATCAACTCCGTCCCTCGGTGGTTGCGCGGCTGCTGACACCGGTGTGGGAGGAGCTGTCGTCGTGGTTGGTGGTTGGGGAGGAGTAGTAGTTGTAGTAGTTGTAGTCGTAGGTGGAATCGTTGTAGTTGATGTTAACATCAAAAATTTCTTGTCCACCGATTGCTGTGATAGTTGATCAGTGTTGACTCTACTAGTTTCATCGCTATCTTTGTTCTCCCTTATTCCTCCAATAAGAAGGACAAGTAGAAACAAGAACAAAATAATAATCACGACGGTTCTAGTTTTGGGTCTCATGTTTTCCTATCTGCCCGCGATAATCTAACTCTTAGATTATCTCTTACTGCTATGCTGTCTCAATCTCCAGCATTCTTTCTTCTGTTAGAACGGTTATGTTGCCGTGTCACCTCTTTCTACGTTTCAAAATTAGATACGCGACACAATTTCATCGGCAAACAACGCCGCAAGAACCCCCGTTGGATGCAATCCGTCAGCAAAGTAATCCGTGTCATCAGGATCTTCTGATTCAGGAAGACTCGCCAAATCTGCAACAGCATCCCAAACATCTGAAGCAAGAATAAGATCATTCAACACCAAACGTTGCGTCTCCATTAGGGTTGTATAATCCCACGCTTCTGTCATTGGTGGAATAGTAGAAACAATTGTTCTAACTGCGCCAGACGTTTTAGCTGCATTGTGATATGATTCCATTGCTGTAAGAATTTGTTCAGCAGTAAGACCATCAAGGAGATCCGATTGCCCTCCGATGTCTATTAGAATTGGTTCACGACAACCAGAAAATCTACTAAACGATCTGGTTTGCTGATCAGTGGTTCGTGTGGTGTAGGAAGTGCTCGAGATCCCGACAACATGCATTCCCACTGAATAAGGCAGACGATCGGCGACAAGAAGAGGAATCGTTTTCTCCAATGGTGGAGAATGGACAAACGATTGCCCGTCGAAGATTAATTCAACGACAGGCCTCAGCGGAAAGGGCCTCTGCCCTCCACCCAGAACGGAATGAGAGAAACCGCATTGACGTCTCGAGTAGCCGTTGCTTGAATGTATTTGAGACGAAGACGAAGACTTCCATCCTCGAGGTCACCTTCCAACACAGTTAGACGAGGTGTACGAACATTAATGTCTTTAGAAGCTTCACCTCCTACCGCCCAAGGAAACAACCCATACGTCTCGTCAAAACACAAACGTTCTACGTCACCATCTTTGATCACTGCTAGATTGCAAAGCAACCCGCCAGCTGATGCTCCTACGGAGAAGAATGGTCTAAAGTCAAAACCGTCGCCAACTTCCATCTCTGGAAGCACAATGTCAAGCGGACGAGCAGCAGCTGTTCCACCAGGATCAACATCCGCCCAAATCGCCGAAACGGCGAGCACAATATTTCCAGAAACACGAGAAGCTTGGACAGGATTTGTAGATGGTTGCATTTCTGTCGGATCGAAAGTAAGAACACTTTGATCGTATCGTTTAAAGCTAAGAACTCCACCAACTACTCTAGCGTTTGTGATGTAGTTTTCTTTTATGTTTTTCCATCGATCTACAGTCGCCACGATTTCTCCTTAGTGTTTATAGAGTATTCTGAATAACTCGTGCTGTACGAGCTTCAACTTCGATTCGCTGCTGTGAACCGACCACAAGCCTTTCCGCGGTCGACTGAACTTGTCCGATCTCCAAAATGTTTCCACCATCACCGTGCATGGCTCCTCCTTTCTTAGGTTTACGGTGTACCGCTCTTGATGCCATAAAGACTTAGCGAACTGCCAACAACAAAACTGCTACCACCATTAAATGTTGAAATCGTAATACGATTGATTGCTGCAAGACCATTCCACATACCAAAAACGGGACGAACAATCGCATCGGCAAGATTCCCACTTGGAAGGGGATACTCGAACCGACCATTCTGTGCATGCCAGGACTTTGCGTGCGCTTTCCTATAGAACGGAATGTCGATAATTGGATTAGCGAATATATCAGCCCCTGCTGCTAGTCCAGCAACTAGAATTCCATTCCGACTTCCACCACTACCAACCGCGGCATCTGTGGCCGCGTAATTCTCAAGTGCTCTATAGGCATAATGTGTACTGTCTGTGTCGTTGTTGAACGACAGATATGTTTTTTCATAAGTGACTCCAGGATTGAAATTTGTTCTCAAATGAGCGACAAGCCGAAGAGATTCGTACGTCTGCGGAATGTTCTGGATATCTATCGTGGCCGCTGGCGAGGCAAGATCCACAGCAGCAATCTTGAACAATCCACCGCCAGGAAGAGCACTAAGATCCTGAACAGCAACCCCCGCGTCGATCTCCGAACCATCGAATCGAACAAGGATGAGATGACCGGCGCCATCGATCTCACCGTTGACAATGCTGGCATCCTCGATTGCCTTCATTCGCTCGGCATCGTAAACAGTTACTTCAGCCATCGTGTCTCCTTAGACTATGGGCCCATGTTGAAGGTCAGCTCTTGGTCGCGACCCCAGAACACACCGATACGACGGAAGGTGATGTATCTGGGTGGTTCGGGGACGGATGATCCAACAGGACCGATCGTCACGTGTGGGTTGAACGGGAACTCACTAGCGTCCCACTTCTCGACAATGTTGCGCATGGCCTGAAGCTCAGGGGTGTTGCGCAGTCTGAAGACATCGACCTCTCCATCACCCCAGTTGCCAAACTTCTCACGGGTCGTGACCTGGAGAGTTGGCGGACGACCGAGCATCGCGATGGTGCATGCATCCTTGCACATCTCATTGAAGGCCAGCGGGTTGTCATCGTGGTCTGTCACCTTGCCACAGAACACGAGTGTCATGTGAGGAAGCTCGATGTGACACCACTCCGAACTGGTCGGCAGAAGCGCGATCATCACGGACTTGTCGTGCTCTTGTTCATTGTCATCCATCGGTGATCTCCTTGATTGCCCAGTCGGGAAGATCCGGCATAGGCACATTGGTTTGTCCAGCTAGTGAGTGGTCGCAGTCATCCAAGAATCTGAAGACACCGTTCTCAAGATACGAATGGCACCTACCGTAACCACCTTGTGTGAGGATGGACGGTGAGAGAGTTGGACAATCCGTGTTTCCGTCAAAGGTCCAGGACGGCTTGTCGATCTTAACAGTTACGTTGACCGGTAGCGTGTGCAGACCTTGGTACTCAGTTGCGCCCTTAGCCTTGCCGGCTTCAATACAACCAGGGCAGCAGAACATGAGACACTGATAGGTAACCCCAAACGCAGTCACATCTCTGATCATTGACTTCAACTTTCTCACCTCCTTGTCGAGAGTTGTAGTGATGTGGCGGTGCCCTCTCTTCTGCAGAAAGGATCTTACCGATTGTCGCATTACCAATCAGACCGCCAACAGCACCTAGGTCAAACGCTCAATGGTCTTACCGTCTGGGCCGAGAAGCCAAGCGTTGGAAACGAGGTACCAAGTGTCTTTGTTGTCCTTGATCACCTGGACCAGACGAGTTCCCTTCATGAGTTTCTGAACTGGATCATCGCTCATGAACGGCATGCTGTAGTTTAGATACGAACCTGACTCCCATGCCTTCATCTCATCCACAGACTTGATCTCGCTGCCGACAACTACTTGATCTGCAGCAATGAACAACGTGGACTCGTCGACAAGTTTGAACTGAGGCGATGCTTCGGGGATGTAATCCGGATCCCTTGAGTCAACCTGCTCGTAACGCATCCATTTGATCTTCAACGTGTACATACCATCTCTCTTTCTATCTGTCGGTGCCACTCGGTTGAGTGACAGCTCATCCACTATCGCTAGTGGAGAACTAAGTAACGCTGATCACGCGTCGGGAATGATGTTCGACTTACGAAGCGCTGCGAGAATTGCATTGACCTTATTAACAACAGCGTTGTGATCTTGCGCAATAGGGGCATCTTGAACAATAGCAAGATTGGGGAGGCCAACGTTCGTACCGCCTTCGCCACCATCGAGCTCGTCACGAATGACGCCCTCAACCTTGTCCTCATGCGGAATGGTTACATCACCCATTTGGTTTACCTCTTTCAAAGTTGGTTGTTGGATGGACTCTCCCAGGGCAATCAAAAGGCAAATTGTTTGCCCCAAAATTCCCCCGGAGCTATATTTGGG
>Ga0193752_1000265_pt1 | contig 57140 bp, 49 predicted proteins | sample H1c1metaG_FD_144924 | JGI IMG/M metagenome (GOLD analysis project Ga0193752, IMG submission 144924) | Soil microbial communities from a riparian zone of the East river system, Colorado, United States - H1c1 | ecosystem: Environmental > Terrestrial > Soil > Riparian zone | place: USA: East River...
AAAACTTCGAAGACGAACTGCGCCGCGCACTGCGTCCGGTGCCGGCCCCAACGGGCTTCACCGACCGCGTCATGCGGGCACTGCCGGAACGCCGCACCAGCGCGGTGACACCGATCGCCGCAGCCCGCCCCGCGCGGCCGCCCAACTACTGGCAGCGATTGCGCGCGCCGGCGGCTTTGGCCGCTTCACTGATGCTGGCCGTCCTGCTCGGACAGCAGATGGCCGATCGCAACAGGCAACGCGATGACGCCGCGGGCCTCGCCGCCAGCCAGGAACTCATGCAGGCACTGCGCGTCACCAGCCAGAAACTCGATCTTGCCTATCAAGCGGTGAAGAACCCGCCGGAAGCGGCTGTTGAGGAGAACCGCTCATGAACGCCCGCGCCGCGTTTGTAGTCACTGCCCTGTTTTCGTTGGGCCCCGCATTCGCGCAGAGCCCAACCTCCGCGCAATACAAAGGACAGTTGCGGCTGCCCACGTTCGCTGGCCTCACCGAGAAGGCCAGCGAATCCGTCAATGTCACTTTCGGCCCCGAGCTGCTCGGCATGGCTTGCCGGTTCCTGAACACCGACGATCCCGAAGCAGCGGCGGCGAAGAAGCTCTGTACTTCGCTCACCGGCATCTACGTGCGCAACTACACCTTCGACACCGACTACGCCTACCCCAAGGCCGACATCGACAGCGTGCGCCGGCAGCTCAGCGCGCCTGGCTGGACGCCCATGGTCGAGACGCGCAGCAGGAAGGAGAACACCGACGTCGACGTTTACGTGCTCATCGACAACGGCCGGGCGCAGGGCATGGCCATCATCGCGAGCGAGCCGCGCGAATTCACGATCGTGAACATCGTGGGCAATATCGATCTCGAGCAGCTGCACGATCTGCAGAAGCTGGGCGTGCCCGACCTCGAGCTCGAAACCGCCAAGAAACCGGCCGCGCCGAAGCCAGCCCTGGCGAAACCAGCCGAGAAAAAGTAGTCAGAGCTTGTAGCGCAGCACCAGCGCGACGATCGCCGGCACGGCGAACAGCAGCAGGAAGATCGGCAGCTCTTCCATGAATGAATAACCGGCGCGCGCGATGCCGACGTACATGTTCGCCGCCGTCGCGATGAACCACAGGCCGATGAACACCAGCGCGGCCATTTTCATGCGCGGCGCGCCGCCTGAAAACCAGCCGGCCGCGAGGCAGGCGCCTAACAACACGAAGCCGGTCCCGAGAATGATGGCGGTGCGCATGCTGTTCTCCTAGATATCCGCTGGCATGTGGAATATGCCACCGAGCACGCCGAGCGCAAACAACAACACAGTTGCACCGTCGACGAAGAGGAAGACCACCTCCAATGCCTTGGGCTGGAGGTCCGGGGGCACGAAGCGCCGCACACAGATCACGACCAGCTGCAATGCGGCTCCCAGGAGCAGGCTCTCCTTGAACGCCGCTGCCGGCTGATGAAAAACCCAGGAATACGCGGCAATGAGTACTGCAATGGCGATGCCGCGGGACGCGTCGCTGAAGCGGTCTTGCCGCGGGGTGTCGTTCATCGTCACAGGATCTCGCCTTGCGCGGAACTGGCAATCAGGCGCGCGAGCCGCGACATACGCGTCTCGGGCTTGCGCGCCGAGGTGATCCTGTACAGCATCCGGTGGCGATACCACGGCGCCCGCGTCGAAAAGAATTTCCATGCCCTGGCATTCGCCTTGAATATTCGGGACTCGGCGGGCGCGAGCTTCGCCGTGGCGCGCTGTTCGTAGGCGTAGATAGCCGAGCGATCGCGCGTACGCTTTTGATAGGCGGCAAGCCCGGCCGGCGTCATGCGCCCCGCGCCCTTCAACGCCTTCACACGTCGGATGTTGATCGAACTCCAGATGCTGGTCGGGCGGCGCGGCGTGAAACGGATGGTGTACGCATCGGCACCCAGGCTGCGGCGCACGCCGTCGATCCAGCCGAAGCACAACGCTTCGTCCACCGATTGCGGCCAGTCGATGCTGGCCCTTCCCTTGCCTTTCTTGTGAAAGCCGACGAGCAACTCACTTTGCTTGTCGTGGTTCTTTGCGAGCCACGCGCGGAACTTCTCCGGGGTCGCGAAGTATCTCGGCTTCACGCCGGGCAGGTGTCGCTGAACGAGAAACGCTCGCCGGGGGTGCCGGCATCCGGCGCGGAAAACGCCTCGCCGAAGGTAAAGACATCGCTCGACGGACCCTGCTGGCGCAGCTGCATGAGCTTCGCCACGGCTTCGGCAACCGTGGGTTCGTGACCCTGCGGCACCCACCACAGCGCCAGGTATGCGTCCCCCATGCGCGTGAACCACTCGCGGCGGCGGCGCATGATTTCGCTGTGCGCCGTTTTGTAGACGTAATTTTTGAGCGCGGCGACATCACGCCACACGGACATGTTCACGAGCACGTTGTCGCCGAGCGGGCGCAGCGACGTGGCATCGTTGCCGTCGCCCTTGAGGCGCCAGATGAAACCGGGCCAAGACTCCGCGAGCGCGTTGATGCGATCGAGGTTGTCGGCGAAGTCCTTGAGCTCCGGGCTATCGAGCGGGGCCTTCATTGCGGCGACGTTGAGTTGGGCGAGTTGATAGTTGGACATGATTCTTCCCGCTACTGATGACGCTCAATGCTCCACGAATTTGATCCCTTCCGGCTTCGCGAACAGGGCCGCGTCGATGTCCGGACGTGACAGGTAGGAAATGTACCTGATCGCGCTGATCACCCGGTCGGATTTGGCGAGCATGAGCGCCCAGGGAATGTCGCTGCCGACCTCGGTGATCATCGTGATGCGCCACTCGCCCTTCGAGACCTGGTGCTTGGTCATCGCGCGCCGCTCCGATTTCAAAGGCACGAGGACGGCGTCGTGACTGGCGAAAAATTCGCGCTCGCACGCGAATTCGATCGCGCTGAATTCGTCCGGAATACCTAGAGCCGGGTCCGGATCGAACACGAGCATGTGCACGTCTTTCGACTCTGCCTTGTCCACCATGTGATCGCCCGTCTTGTCGAGGAGGTTGACCGTCCACGCATCCGGCGCATTGATCACGAAGAGCAGGTGCATCCCGTTGGCCGGATCGGGCGCTTCCTCGAGCCGCGCGAGATATTTGCCGGAGCGATAAGCCACCTTGGGCTTGGCCGCGAAACTGTCCTTTGGAATATCGGGCGACATGTTCACAGTGACGATGCGAAACACGCCTTTTGGATCGCAGTCCGCGTTCGCGGCGAACGACACCATGAGCATGACCGGCAGGCACTTGCGAACTGCAGCACGACTGATCGTCATGCATTGGCTCCTGCCGCCGCGCGTGGGTTACGGACAGCGCCGGGTAGATAAGGCGCGATGTTGCGCATCGCACGCTCGACGTATTCCTCTTTTTCACCCACCGGCGCGACATAGTGCAGCGCCGCGCGCGCCTCCTCCTCGCCTTCCAGGCGCGCGATGAGCCACGCGGCCAGATATTGCGAGGACAGGCAGCCGCCGGCCGTGGCAACGTTGTCGCGCGCAAAGAATGGCTGATTGAGCACCTCGACGCCGGCCTCCTGCACCCACGGCTTGCTGAATAGATCGGTGCAGGCAGGAATACGATCGAGCAATCCCAGCTTTGCCAGGACCAGCGTGCCCGAACATTGCGCGCCGATGAGCTGGCGCGCGGGATTCAGCTGCAGGGAATCCATGAGCGCGGCGTCCGCCACGACCTCGCGCGTCTTCATGCCGCTGCCAACGATCACCGCGTCCGCGTTGCGCGCCTCCGCAAGGCGCGCTTGCGCCTGGACAACGACGCCATTCATCGAGGTCACCGATTCGTCGGGGCAACTCAGGCTCACGCGCCAGGATTTGTTGCGGACGCGATTGAGGATACCGAGCGCGACGATGGAATCGAGCTCGTTGAAGCCCTGAAAAGTGAGGATGGCGATGTGCATGCGCGGATTATGCGCGCCGCCGCCGCCCGAACTCACGGGTCAGTTGCGCGCCATCTTGCAGGGCAGTATTGCCGCTCGCCGCCCCGCTACGCCTCCGCCGGCACGAGCAGCCCGATGGCAGCCAGCACCCATAACAAGCCGCCCGCGACGATACCGAACCAGTTCCAGCCGCTGAAACCGGCGTTGCGCTCGTGATCGGGCGCGGCAGCCAGATTGACCTGGTTCGCGTACTTCTGCGCGACGATCAGGATGACGACGGTGACAAAGCTCAATAGCGAGTACGGCTCGGGCGCGCGCCACAGGAGATTGAAGATGATGAATACCGTGGCCAAGGGCCCCGCGGCGAGGGTACCCGGGACGTTCTGCTCCTCGCCGTCCGAGCGCATGCGCTGGAACAGTTGATAGACGAAGAAGACAGCAAAGATTGCTCGCGGGATCGGCCAGAGGTCGGAGCGATCGCGCGCTTTGACGAGTCGCCAGTGGCGATAGAACCAGTAGACCTCGTAGAGGCCGAAAGTCACGAGCGTCATGACCAGGAGCTTGACGAGACCGACGGCGAAAAACGGATTCGACTGGTCGGCGAGTTCGCCGCTATAGACGTCGGCGACGGGCGCGCTCGGCGGCGCGTACGGGTTGTTAGTCATTTTTGTTCCCTGCTGCGATCGGTGTGCGATCTGACGATGGTTCGCGGTCAAAACTAGCGGAAATCCGGCCGCCGTGGAAGCGATCACGATCTCGCCGGGGACAGCGATATGTCACACGGCTTGCGCGCGCTCATTCTGGCAAGTCGGCCCCTTTCGTACTCTGCCGGCAGCCGTCGATCGCTGACACCCGCCCTGAACGCACGCGCTCCGTCACAGCCCCCGCGCTATGACCTCTTTCATGATCTCGTTCGTTCCGCCGTAGATGCGCTGGACGCGCGAGTCCGCAAACAGCCGGCACACCAGGTATTCATTCATGTAGCCGTACCCGCCATGCAGCTGCACGCATTCATCCAGCATCTGCTGCTGCATGTCGGAGACCCACCACTTCGCCATGGATGCCGTCTCGGTATCCAGCTTGCCGGCCACCAGGTCGACCACGCAGCGATCGGAAAACACGCGCGCAATCCGCGTGATACTTGCAACCTCGGCCAGCTTGAAGCGCGTGTTCTGGTAGTTGAATACCGGTTGCCCGAAAGTCTTGCGCTCCCGCACGTACTTGAGCGTTTCCTCGAGACCGCCCTCCATCGCGCCCACGGCACCGACGGCAATGACCGTACGTTCGTACGGCAGGTCGTGCATGAGCTGGTGCATGCCTTTGCCTTCCACTCCGCCCAACAGGCAATCGACCGGCACCTTGACACCCTGGAAGAACAATTCCGAAGTGTCTTGTCCATGCAGGCCCATCTTGTCGAGCACGCGACCGACGCGATAACCCGCGAGGTCCTTCGTCTCGACCATGAGGATCGACAAGCCCTTGCTACCCTCGTTCGGATCCGTGCGTACCACCAGCATCAGCAGGCCGGCCAGCGAGCCGTTCGTGATGAAAGTCTTGGCACCGTCGACGATGTAGTGGTCGCCCTGCTTCACCGCGCGCGTGCGAATGCCCTTCAAGTCCGATCCCGTGCCGGGCTCGGTCATGCAGATGGCGCCGATGAACTCGCCCGACGCCATGCGCGGCAGCCAGCGCTGTTTTTGATCTTCCGACCCGTGATTGAGTACGTAGTGAGCGCACATGCTGTGCACGCCCTGGCCGAATGCGCCGATGCCGCGGCGCGCGAGCTCGGTGTACAGCACCGCCTCGTGGCGGAAGTCACCGCCACCACCGCCGTATTCGGCCGGCACGTCCAGCAACAGCAGACCCGTCTCGCCGGCCTTGCGCCAAGTTTCGCGGTCGACGTGGTGCTGCTCGCGCCAGCGCGCATCGTGCGGCAGCATTTCGGTTTCGACAAAGCGGACGACGGTGTCGCGGAAAACCTCGAGGTCGTCGTCCATCCAGGGAAGTGTGTAAGGATTCATGCGCGCAAGGTTAGCGCGCCCGCTGGATCAACGTCTCTTTCAATAAAGAACTCAGTGATCGCAGGAAGTTCCGCCGGTACGCTTGAAGCCAAAGACGCGGTCACGCCGCGCGTCGAACGTGAAGCGGTCACCATCGGTGCCCTTGCTGGGTACTCTCATCACTTTGCCGCCAGTAGTGAAGCCAAACTCGTGCTCGAAAAGATCTGACCGCACGGTGAGCGGCCCGTCGTGCCCGGTCGCCAGGTTGATGCTGTTTGCGCCGCAGGCATCCCACTCGATACTCACGGTGACATCGCCGCGCGCCCGGATGCCACGCACGCTGCCCGCGCTCCAGGCTTTGGGCAACGCCGGGAGAATCCGGATCTCACCATTCTGGCTCTGCAGCAGCATCTCGACGATGCCCGCGGTCGCACCGAAGTTGCCGTCGATCTGGAACGGCGGATGCGTATCCCACAGATTCGGCAGAGTGCTGTCGCGTAACAGGCCCGCTAACAACTTGTGCGCGCGGTCGCCATCGCGCAGGCGCGCCCAGAAGTTGATCTTCCAGGCGCGGCTCCAGCCGGTACTGGCGTCACCGCGCGCATCGAGCGTGGTGCGCGCCGCGGCGGCGAAGTCGGTGTCCTTCGACAGATCGATCGCATGTCCTGGATGCAGCGCAAACAGGTGCGACACGTGACGATGATCGTCCTTCATGTCGTCGATGTCGGCTTTCCATTCCTGCAATTGGCCGTGCTTGCCGATGCGCAGGCCGGGATCGAGCCTGGCGAGTGCCTCCGCGACACGCTTGCCGAACTCCCTGTCGCCGACGAGCGGCGCGGCCGCCACGGCGTTCGCGAACAAATCGGCCACGATCTGCTGGGACATCGCGGCGCCCGCCGTGAATGGCCCGTGCTCGGGTGAATAGCTGGGCGTGACGGTAAGCTTGCCGTCATGAGGATCGACGACCAGCGCGTCCAGCCAGAACTGCGCCGCGCCTTTCATTACCGGCCAGGCGCGCTTCTTGAGGAATGCTTCGTCGCGGCTGAATAGATAGTGCTCGTAGTAGTGCTGTGCGAGCCACGCGGAGGCTTCGGGCTGCCAGAATGAGGTGGGCCAGTCGATGGGCCCGACGTATCCCCAGGCGTTGGTATTCAGAAACATCGTCCAGCCACCCGCGCCGAAGTAGCGCTGCGCGGCGAGTTTGCCTGGCGGCACCAGGCTATCGACGAAATCGAACAGCGGCCCGGTGGTCTCGCTCAGGTTGGCCACTTCCGCGGGCCAGTAATTCATCTGCAGGTTGATGTTGACGTGGTAGTCGGCGTTCCACGGCGGGGTGGCCTTGTCGTTCCACACGCCCTGCAGGTTGGCGGGCAACGACCCGTCGCGCGAGGATGCGATCAGCAGGTAGCGGCCGTAGTTGAAGTACAGCTGCTCCAGCGCGAGGTCGGCGGCCGCGTTGCCGCTGCCGTACTGCGCACGCAGCCTGTCGGTGGTCATCTTCTTCGGCACGACACCGCCGAGATCGAGCTTCACGCGCTGGAACAACGCCTGGTAGTCGGCGGAGTGCGGTCCGTACACGCGTGAGCGGCCCGCCGTCCCCACCGCGAGGTTATCGGTCACCGCCGCCTTGGCGGGATCGACATCCGCTGCGCGATAGTCCGGGTAGCGCATGCGGTAGTTGGTACGCGCGGTCAGGACGATCGTGATCGCACAGTCGGTTTCGACGCGCAACGCATCTCCGTCGCGGGTGACGACACCGCAGTCCGGAATCACGCGCACGTAAGCGGCGTACTTGAGCCCGTTGGATTTCAGCGCGCCCGAGATCGCGAGCCCCCGCGCGTCGGCGACGACTTGCACGCTGCGATTGTCCGGCACCATATAACCGATTTTCAGTTTCTGCGAGCTCGTGCTGTACCAGCGCGCGACCAGCACCTGGTCGGCATACGAGACAAAATATTCACGGCGGTAACCGACGCCGCCCTGTTTGAAACTCACGCGCGCGATGGCGGTATCGAGATCGAGCTCGCGGCGATAGTCGGTCACCGGCTCGCTCTGCGGCTCACGTTCGATCGTGAGATCGCCGAAGCTCTGGTAGTCCCCGTAGTCATGCATCTTGCGGCCGAGTTGCCTGGCCACCGCCGGCGGATCGAGCTGCGCGCCGTCCAGCAGCTGCTTGCCGATGCTGCGCATTAAATCGACCTGCGAGTCGGCCGACAGACCGTAGTCGTAGCCGCCCTCCGAGCCCGGACCACCGGTCCATAGCGATTTCTCGGAGATCTGCAGCCGCTCGGCGTCGACGCCACCGAAGACCATTGCGCCGATGCGGCCGTTGCCGATGGGCAGCGCTTCCTTTTCCCAGTCCTTCGCCGGCTGGTCGTACCACATGAGGGACGCGTCGTCGGCGCGCGCGCCAAGGCCAAGCGCCGCGAGCACGACGCAGGAAGTTAGACGGATGGAGTTGCGCATGAATCCCCCTGGTTGGGGATCATACTGGGGACAGTTCTATTTAACGACGATATGAAGAAGGCTGCGAAATCAGGGAAGCAGGGTCGCGATCAGCATCTGTCCTCATCAGGCGTTGACGGCCTTCAGCACGCGCTGCGGCTGTGCGATGCCGTAGCCCTGCGCGTAATCGACGCCCAGCGACGTGAGCATCTGGATGATTTCCGCGTTCTCGGCGAACTCGGCAATGGTCTTTTTACCGGTGAGATGACCGATTTCATTGATGGAACGCACCATCTCGCGATCGATCGGGTCGTGCAGGATCTCGCGCACGAAGCTGCCGTCGATCTTGAGGAAATCCACCGGGAAGTGCTTGAGGTAACCGAACGACGACAGGCCCGTGCCGAAGTCGTCGAGCGCGAAGCGGCAGCCCAGCTCCTTCAGCGCCTGGATGAAGCGGTTCGCCTGCGAGAAGCTCGCGACGGCCGCGGTTTCCGTGATCTCGAAGCAGATCTTCGACGCGTCGATGCCGCTCTTCTGGAACTGCTCGATGACGAACGGCAGGAATTTGTCGTCGCCGAAACTCTGGCCCGACAGATTGATCGAGCACATCGCGAGCTTCTCGCGCTCGTCGGCTTCGCTGACCAGCCAGCGCAGCGCGTTCTCGATCACCCAGCGATCGATCGCCGGTGTCAAACCATAGCGTTCGGCGGCCGCGATGAAGTTGTCGGGCGACACCATGCGGCCGGATTCATCGCGCATGCGCAGCAGCAATTCGTAATGCTGACCGGGCTCGGGGCGCTGCAGCGGCTGGATCGTCATGCGGTACAGCTCGAAGCGGCCCTCTTCCAGCGCAGAGTTGATGCGCGCGGCCCACTGCATTTCGCGGCGGCGGCGCATCAGCTCGATGTCGTTCTCGGCGAAGCTGTGCACGCGGTTGCGACCGGCTTCCTTCGCCGCGGCACAGGCCGAGTCGGCCGCAGAGAGAATCGATGCCACGTCTTCGTTCTCGGCTGCGATGGGCACCACGCCCACCGATGCGCCGAGACGGAACACGCGGTCTTCCCAGGTGAATCTGAAATTGCGCACCGCTTCGCGCATGATTTCCGCCGTGCGCAGCGCTTCATCGAGCGAGCAGGCTTCGAGCAGAATCCCGAACTCGTCACCGCCCAGGCGCGCCAGCGTGTCGCGCCAGCGTACTTTCGATTTCAGCAGCGCACCGACCTGGCCCAACAACACGTCACCGGCGGAGTGACCGCAGGTGTCGTTGATGATCTTGAACTGGTCGATGTCGAGGTAACACAGCGCGTACGAAGACTCGCGCGCCTTGGCGCTCTTCAGCGCCCGCTCCACGCGGCTTTCGAATTCGCGGCGATTGACGAGGCCCGTCAGCAAGTCATGCGAGGCGTGATACGAGAGCCGGCGGTTCAGCTCGCGCGACTCCGTCACGTCATGGAACACCAGCACGCCGCCGGAGACCGCGCCCGCGCCGTCACGAATGGGCGCCGCGGTGCTTTCCACGTACAGCTCGTTGCCGTCGCGCCGGATGAGCAGCATCGGACGCACGCTCTTGATCGGGCGCGTGCGGCGGATCGACACGCTCAGCGGATTCTCGAGTGGCTCGCAGGTTTCCTCGTGGAACGCGCGATAAATCTCTTCGATCGGCCGGCCCATCGCATCTTCGAGGCGCCAGCCGGTCAGCTGTTCGGCCACCGGATTGATGTAATCCACGGTGGAGTTCGCATCGGTCGTGATGACGCCATCGCCGATGGACTGCAGCGTGATCTGCGCGCTTTCCTTCTCGCGGAACAGCGCTTCTTCGTAAAGTTTGCGTTCGGTGATGTCGAGCTCGACACCGACCAGGCGCAGCAGGCGCCCATGTTCGTCGACGCGCGCCTTGGCGCGGCTCACCACCCAGCGCCAGTCACCGTTGCGGTGCTTCATGCGATGGACGCTTTCGAAAATCGGCGACTTGCCGGCGACGTGATCGCGGATCGCGGATTGCACGCGCGACATGTCTTCGGGATGCACGAGGCTGCGCCAGTCGGGCGAATCGAGCAGCGCATCCACCGGGTATCCCAGCATCTGCTTCCAGCGCGGCGAGAAATGGACTTCGTTGCTCTCGATGTCGAAGTCCCACAGGCCGTCGTTGGCGGCGCCCTGCGCGAGTTCGAGGCGTTCTTCGAGCTTGTGCAGGCGCTTCTCGACGCGCAGCTTCTCGAGACCGCTGGCGAGCGAATTGCCGAGCAGCTTGAGCAGCAGCTGCAGGTTCACGTCCCAGGCGCCACGCGGCAGCGCGTTGGCCAACCCCAGGATGCCGGCCGGCACTCCGCCGACGCGGAAGGCAATCATCAGCGTCGAGCCGATCTGCAGTTCCGCCAGTCGCTTGGCTTCAACCGCCTGATCTTTGCGCGCCGCCGAGCTGTCGCGGATCTCGGAAAGGCGCAGGTGTTCGAGGCGGCCCTTGAACCACGGGAAGGTTTCGAGTGAGGTGGCGCGCCAGGCTTCGACGCGGCATTGCGCCAGCGCGCCGTGGGCGGCGTAGACCTCGTCGATGGTGTGTGCGTCGGCCCCGAACAACCAGACGAAGGCCGTATCGACACCGGAGGAATCACGCAGGGAATTCAGGCTCTCGCGGATACAGGCGTCGACCGACCCTTTCCGCATGTTCTGCAGATCGATGGCGATCTTGGTGCAAGCGATGTCGACGCCGAGCGCCTGCTTTCCACCGCGTGCCGACCATACGCCGGTGGAGAAAACGTCAGATGCCGTCAGATCGCCAGGATGTTCAGGTGCTTGAGCCACTCTTCTCCCAATCTTTGGTCGGATCGGAGTGAACGCTACGCCTTTGATCCGTAAGCAGCGGCGAACGGCGCCACAGATTGCAGCACCCGTTTCCTCCCAAAGTTGCGAAGCATTCTGTCATAAGTTTTGAGGAACACAAGCTAAGTACATGCTGCTTATGGGGAATGCGGCGACCGGATAATTATGCCCGTGGGTATGGAGTAACGAATCGCCCGATGGGCATCGCCTTCGCGGGCACAGCTGAGAGCCGCGGGAGCCCGCACCAGGAACCAGTCTTCGCCCGACGTGACGCCGACCTTCGTGGGGTTCGCGACAAAGCAAGGATCGAGCTGGCTGGCGGGCACCAGCAGCACGCGACCCGATCCGTCGTTGAGCCACGCGGACGCGTCATACGATTCCTGCGGACCTTCAAACACGCGTCGGTGACCGAAATTCACGATGGTCCGATCGAGGTACAGCAGGAACTGCTCCTTGTACGCGACCAGCCCGAGTTCCTCGCGCGGCCTCACCTCGGTCAACGCGGACCTCACGAAGTCCTGGCCCGAGCGCTCGCCGTTCATCGACGGCGCGATGAAGTACGAGAACACGACCGCGAGCGAGCCGATCGAGACCGGCCACGCGGCCAGGGGCGCACGCGTGAACGCGTAGACCAGACCCGTGCCGCACAACGAAAGGTAGACGTAGATCGCGTCCGGACCATCGAGGTTGGCGGCCGCGATCGCTTCGACCGCGAACCTTGCGTGCATCGAATAGGCGATGGCGAAACCCGCCGCCGCCAAAAAGAACGTCGACCCCAGCATGAGACCCGCCCGTCGCACGCCCGCACGCGCGAGCAGCGCTTCGATGAACGGCAACGACGCTAGCGCGAGCGCCGGCAACGCCGGCGTGATGTAGACGCCACGTTTGCCAGGGCTCAGCGAGAAGAACAGCAACACCAGCAACACCCAGGCGAGCGGCAGCCACACCCGTGCGTCGCGTTCGCGGAAGGCATTCCTGAATTTCGGCACGAGCCACACCAGCAGCAGGCTGAATGGCAGCCACAGCGGCGGCACGACTTCGACGATGAAGTAATACCAGGCCTTCACGTGATGCCACGAGGCGGCATATCGACCCACGGTCTGCTTGAAGAGGATCTCGTCGCGATACGCCACGTACTCGGGCGCACCGCTCGCGGCGACCGCCACGAGCATGGGAACGAACCACAGGCAGACGGCGAGCAGCATCGCGAGCGGCGCGAGCCACCAGCTCAAGCCGCCCTTCCCCGCGTTGATCGTCGCAAGGCCCCGCCACTTGAACCCGCGCAGGAGGAAGAAAGGAATCAGCAACAACAGCGGCAGGAAACCCACGCCCTTGGTGAACACGCCGACGCCGGCGAAGAAGCCGCCGATGAAATACCAGCGCCACGCGGGCCCTAACAACATGTGCCGCAGCAACCCGTACAGCGACAGCGTCGTGAGGAAGCACAGCACCGGATCGATCTGAGCCCCGCGGAACACCATGACGAATTGCAGCGTGAAGCACAGCACCATGGCGGCCGCAAAGCCGGCTTCGCGGCTCACGAGCCGGCGGCCGAAGTCGTAGACCAGGAACAGCACGCCGCCCGCGGCGCAGAAAGCCGGCAACAGGAACGACCATTTGAGCGATCCCGTCAGCGAATAGCAGATGGCCAGCAGCCAGAAGAACAACGGTGGCTTGTCCTGGTAGAGATCTCCGCCGACGCGCGGGAACAGCCACTCGCCCGTGGCGACCATGTCGCGCGCCACTACCGCGAACCGCGGCTCATCGGCGGGCCACGGATCGCGTATGCCGAGGCCAGTGCCAATGACGATGAACAGCGCGAGCGCGAGCCACAGCAGATCGCTCCACCGGATAGGCGGCGGAGCGGCCAGGAGCTGCGGTGCGCGCGACGGCATGGCGGCAACAGGGGTCACCGCCGGCCCGTCAGGAAGTCCGGCGCTAACTACCGCAACGAGGCCCGCGTGAACCGGCGCGCTGAAGGCTGCCGGCGCAGGCAAGGGAACGGCGCGCGGCCGTAACGGGCCGCCCAACAAGCCGATGTCAGGCATTGGCGCCCGCACGTCCGGACTTGATGTCCATGACCAGGTTGTAGAACGCCACGGAGGCGGGCAGCAGATTGGTCAACACGCCGACGGCGTCATTCTTGCCCCAGATGAAATACGAGGTGACCATCGCGCTGCCGGCGAGACTGATGATCCAGAAGCTGCGCGGAATCGTCGGCTTGCCGTGACGCCGCGTCGCCAGTGCCTGGATGATCCAGCGACCCGCGAACATCAACGCGCCGAGAAAGCCCACGAGCTTCCACGGCGTGACGGTGATGCCAAACGCCACGAGGATGATTTCTTTCATGGAACGCCCTCTTCTTTCAATCTTCGCGCACCAGCAGGCCCGACTTGTAACGACGGCGCAGCCACATGACGCCCGCGATGTCGACGATGCCGACCCACAGGCGATTGAGCATTCCGTACTTCGATGTGCCACGCAGGCGCGGACGATGGCTCACGGGCACCGAGATCACGCGCGCCCCATGGCGCTGGAACAGCGCCGGCAGGAAGCGATGCATGTGATCGAAGCGCGGCAGTTCGAGAAACAAGTCGCGCGGGAAGAGTTTGATGCCGCAGCCGGTGTCCGGAGTGCCGTCGCCTAACAAGCCCGAGCGCACGCCATTGGCGATGCTCGACTGCAGCCTGCGGTACACGGTGTCGCGGCGCGAGCCCTTGCGGTTGCCCATGACGAGAGCGAAACCGCGATTTTCGTCACGCGCCGCGATGAGCTTCGGAATGTCGGCCGGATCGTTCTGGCCGTCGCCATCGAGCGTGGCGATCCACGGCGCGCGCGCTGCGCGCACGCCGCTGGCAACCGCGGCGCTCTGCCCGCTGCGAAACGAATGACGCAACACGCGTAAGGCAGGCAAGGTGCCCTTTAGCTTCAGCAGAATCGCGGCGGTGTCATCCGTGCTGCCGTCATCGACGAAAATCATTTCGTAGGCGCGTCCGGCCAGTGCCGCGTCGATCTCGCGCGCCAGCGGCTCGACGTTCCCGGCTTCGTTGCATACCGGCACGACCACGGAGAATTCGACACTCATGCGGTCACCGGTCCATGCAGCGCTGCGCGCGCCACGCCAAACAATCTCTTCAACTCGGCCGCAAGTTCAACCTGCAGTGCTGCGAGCGCGGCGGGCTGAATGGCACGGGGCACCTGGAGCGGCGGGCCGATGGCGATCGTGATGCGCGAGAACGGCCACGGGATCACGAATTTGTCCCAGGCGATGAGCCAGGCGCGACTCGCGGCGAACGCCATCGGCAGGATCGGCCGCTGCGACATCTGCGACAGCAGGATCGCGCCCGGCTTGAACACGAAACGCGGACCCTTGGGGCCATCCGGCGTGATCGACGGCGAGACATTCTGCTTGGTCAGCGCGTCGTAGTAGTCGCGCAGCGCGCGCGCGCCGGTGTGCGTGGTCGAGCCGCGGATGGTCGTGCCGCCGAAACGCGAGACGATCATCACGCCGATTTCGCCGTCGACCGACGGACTGATGAGAAAGCCCAGCTTCAATCCGCGCGCAGTTTGCTCGAGCAGATACTTCGAACAGAACAACTGGTGCTGATGCCAGTACACCGGGATCAGCGACGGCGCCTTCGCCAGCGCCGCGGCCGTGTGCTCGTCGCCCACCACGCGAACGACGCGGCAACTGCGCCAGAACAGCTTGATCAATCCCACACCGGCGGCCGCGACAATACGCCAGGCGAAGCGCCGCATCGGAGTCATCCGACGCTTCGACCGGGTCTCCTTCTTATAGAGGGTATTGCGCAGTCCGCCTGCGTCTTCGGGATCGTGTGGCATCCGGTTGGGGCCGGCAAAAGAGGCGCGAATTGTCGGTGAATCCGCCGTTGGCTGCAATGAAACAAAGGCGATTGATTGCGCCTGCGCCCGCCGTCTAACCGCATTGCTATATCATTCCGCGCAATGTCACTGAGCCCTGCTTCCGCGCCACTGCCCCCGCTGGCGGACATGCAATTCGACATCGGCGCCGACGATGACGCCATTCACCGCATGACCGAGCTTGCTGCCCGGCACGGCGATATCTACCGCTTTTTTTCGCCGGCGCGCCGCGCGGAAATGTGGGTCATCAATCACCCGGACGACGTGAAACGCGTGCTGGTGTCGAATCACAAGAACTACACCAAGGGTTCGGGCCTGGACCGCGTCAAGATCCTGCTCGGCCACGGCATCATGACCAGCGAAGGCGAGCTGTGGAAGCGGCAGCGCTACATGATGCAGCCGGCCTTTCACCGCCGCGTGGTCACCGAATTCGCAAAGCTCATCGACGCCTGCAACGAGCGCTTCATCGCCAAGTGGGAAGCACAGGCCGCACGCGGCGAGCCGGTCAACGTCACCGACGACATGAGCGAATTGACGCTCGAGATCGTGTTGCTGTCGATCTTCGGCACCGACCTCGAACGGCTCTCGCAGGAAATGGGCGGCAATCCGTTCGACATCGTCACCAAGGAACCGGCGCGCGATCTCAAGTTCGCTTACAAATTTCGCCAGCTGGCGAAGCTGGTCGGCAGTCTCGCCGTGCGGCGGCGCGCGGAAAAAACCGAGCACTTCGATTTTCTGCAGATGCTCATCGACGCGCGCGACAAGGAAACCGGCGCGCCGATGTCCGAGCGCGAACTGATCGACGAAGCGATGACCTTGATCGTTGCCGGGCATGAAACTACCGCCAGCGGCCTCAACTGGACCTGGTACCTGTTGTCGCAGAACCCCGGGGCCGAGGCGTTGCTGCACGCCGAGATCGATGCCGCCGCCGAGAAAGCCGACCCCAGCCTCTCGGAAATGGAAGCGCTCAACTACACCAAAAACGTCGTCGACGAAGCGCTGCGCCTCTATCCGCCCGGCTGGCTGCTGTCACGCCGCACGATCGCGCCGGATGTGCTCTCGGGCTTCGAAGTACCGGCCGGCACCGACGTGCTGCTCTGCCCCTATCTACTGCACCGCCACCCGCGCTACTGGAAGGATCCCGATGCGTTCCGGCCCGAGCGTTTCGACGCGGCACACGAAAGCGAGCGGCCGCGCTTCGCCTACATGCCGTTTGCGGCCGGCCCGCGGCACTGCATAGGAGAAACCCTCGCCTTGTATGAAATGTACATGCACCTATATAAGGTGGCCCGCCGGTACCGGCTGCGATACGTGCCCGACCGGGAACTCGAACTCGAGGCGCAGATCAATCTACGCACGAAATATCCATTGATGATGACGCTGGAACGCAGGAATTGACGCCGATCATGATTTCGAACGCACGGACCTTGGCCGAATTGATCACCGTCAACCGCACGGTGAAACGCACCATCAGCTATCTCGAGACCGAGAGCAGCGAACGCGTAGTGAGTTACGGGGAGCTGTACGAGCGCGCGCTCGGCATCCTGTTCCACCTGCAGAAGCTCGGCGCCAAGCCCGGCGACAAGCTCATCATCTATCTCGCCAACAACGAACAGTTCCTCGACGCGTTCTGGGCCGGCATGTTGGGGGGCATCGTTCCGGTGCCCGTGGCGCTCGGCATCAGCGACGAACACAAGCACAAGTTGCTGCGCATCGCGAAGAAGCTGGGTAAACCGTTCATCTACACCGATCGCAAGACGCTCGACCGTATCGGCGCGTTCGCGGGCTCCGTCTCCGAGCAGTCGACGTTCGATTCGCTCAATGGCCGCGCGTTTTTCGCCGAGCAGGTCGACGACATTTCGAAGGCGGGCCAGGTGCACGCGGTCAAACCCGACGACACCGCATTCATCCAGTTCTCCTCCGGCTCGACCAGCGAGCCGAAGGGCATCGTGCTCACCCACCACAACATCTTGATGAACGCGCGCGGCGCGGGCGAGGCGTCGAAGTGGAACGAGAACGACACCAATCTCACCTGGATGCCGCTGACCCACGACATGGGTCTCATCGGCATGCACATCATGATGTTCGCGCATCGCATGCAGTTGAATGTCATGCCCACCGAATTATTCATTCGTCGGCCACTGCTGTGGATGACCTTCGCCGCGCGCAAGCAGGCGACGATCACGAGCTCGCCCAACTTCGGCTTCCGGCACTACCTGAAGGTCCTGGGCGATCGCGAGCTCGGCGATCTCGATCTTTCCTCATTGCGCCTGCTCTACAACGGCGCCGAGCCGATTTCCGTCGAGCTCGCGGACGAGTTCATGACGCGGCTCGCGCCCGCGAAACTGAAGCGCACTGCCATGTATCCGGTGTACGGCCTCGCCGAAGCCACGCTCGTCGTGAGCTTCCCGCAGCCGCCGGGCGAGCTGTACGAATCCATCTCGGTGAGCCGGCACGAACTGAACGTGGGCAAACAACCTGTCCTGCTGCCCGCGGATCACGCCGACGCGCTCGCGATCATGGCCGTCGGCCAGCCGGTGCCGTACAGTCGCTTGCGCATCGCGGACGACGCCGACCAGGAACTGCCCGAGAATCACATCGGCCACATCCTCATCGCGGGTGACAACGTCACCAAGGGCTACTTCGAAAACCCGGAAGCGAACGCCCGCGGATTCACCACCCCGGATTCCAATAACAATCGCTGGCTGCGCACCGGCGATCTCGGAATGTTGAAAGGTGGAAAGCTCTTCATCACTGGACGCGCGAAGGAAATCATCTTCGTCAACGGCCAGAACTACTACCCGCACGACATCGAGAGCATCGCGCAGCGCGCCGATGGACTCGAGCTGGGCAAGGTCGTGGCGGCCGGCGTGCGCCCGAAGGGCGCGAGCACCGACGACCTGATCATCTTCGTGCTGCATCGCATGGACATGAAGGAATTCATGCCTATCGCCGCGCAGGTCACGCGGCTGGTGAACGAACACACGGGTCTCGAAGTCGCGCACGTGGTGCCGGTGAAGCGTGTGCCCAAGACCACCAGCGGCAAGATCCAGCGCGGTTTGCTGGCGGACGACTACGTGAATGGTGAGTTCGCCGCGCAGATGTCTGAAATCGCCGAACTGCGTGTGGCCGCGGAAGCGGCCGGCGGCGCGAAGGCCACCAGCACGCAGATCGAGGCACAGATCAAGGAGATCTGCGATGCGGCGCTCGAGCGCAACATCGATGTAAACGACAATCTATTCGAGATCGGCGCGAGCTCGCTCAAGCTCATCGAGATTCACGAGCAGATCGATCGCATCTACCCCGGGATGATCGACCTCACCGAGCTGTTCGACTTCCCGACCATCGCCGAGCTGTCACGTCACCTCGAAGGCAAGTTGGCCGCGACGGTCTGATCCTGCTGCGCCCGCTGCGTCTGCGCGCCGGGCCGTGCAGCCGGTTCGGCCCCGCCGGAATGGTTGGACCACACCGCCGCACCCAGCAACAGGGCGAGTGGCAGCAGCACGGCGAGAGCAGATCGATCGACTACGAACATGGCAATGACTCCTTTGCGCGGTATGTAACGTAACCGACGCATTGGGTTTCAAAAACCGGACAAAACGAAATTCATTGTCCGTTCCTGCCATACAATCCCCACCCATGGACCAATTGCTCGGAATGCGGGTTTTCGCGCGGGTGGCGGAATTCGGCTCCTTTGCGCGCGCCGCCGATGCCATGGACCTCTCCCGCGCCATGGTGAGCGCGCACGTTCAGCAGCTCGAAAAGCACCTGGGCACGCGCCTGCTCCACCGCACTACTCGCAAAGTCTCGGTCTCACCCGAGGGCGCGGTCTATCTCGAGCGTTGCCAACGGATTCTCGCGGAGGTGTCGGCGGCCGATGATGAGATGCGCCTGGCGCGCGATCGCCCGCAGGGGCGGCTGCGCGTCGACGTGCCGGTGGCCTTCGGCAAATACCTGCTGACGCCCGCGCTGTCGCGCTTCACGCAGCGCTACCCGTTGGTGGCCATCGAGGTGCGGTACAACGACCGCTTCGTCGATCTGGCCGCCGAGGGTGTCGACGTGGCGGTGCGCGCCGGCTCGATCCGCACGCCCGACCTCATCGCCAAACGCATCGCGACGTCGCGGCTCGTGACCTGCGGCGCGCCGGCTTACTTCGCCGTGGCGGGCATTCCGCGCACGCCGGCCGACCTCAAGCACCATCGCAACATCGGTTATCTGAACACCGAAGGCGCGCGCCCGTCGTGGACGTTCCGGCAGGGTAAGGGAACGATGAAAATACGCCCTAACTGCGCGCTGGCGTTCAACACCACGGAACCGGTCACACTGTCCGCGATGGAGGGACAGGGAATCATGCAGGCCACCGACTTGTTAGTCAGCGGCCACCTGGCCGAGGGCCGGCTGGTCGAAGTCCTGCGCGACTATTCCTGCGAGGGCCCGGCGCTGAGTGTCGTGTATCCGCGCGCCACGCAGCACCTGGCCAAGGTGCGCGTGTTCGTCGAGTTCGCCGCCGTCCTGCTGCGGGATTACGAAGCGCGCGTGCGTCGCGCACCGTGAACTGGGTCAGGCGCAGGCGCCGTTCTCCGGCGGACGCGGTACGCCGCCGGTCAGGAATTCGAACGTGTCGATGTGTTCGGGCGAGCTCAACTGGAAGCCCTGTGCGAAGTCGACGCCGAGCTGCGTGACTGCACGCAGTTTGCCGGTGGAATCCACCTGGCTCGCGACCGTGCGCATGCCGAGCGTATCGGCCATGTGCACGAGTCCGTTGATCAAGGCGCGCGAAACGATGTCATCCGAAGCGCCCTCCACCAGCGAACCGTCGATCTTGAGAATGTCCGCGTTGACTTCGCGCAGGAATTCGAAGCGCCCGCTGCCGGTGCCGGCGTTGTCGACCGAGACCTCGCAGCCGCGCTCGGCCAGCGAGCGTGCCAGCAGCGCGAACTCCTGCGGCGCCAGGCTCATGTCGAGCTCGGCGATCTCGAAGCGGAGTGCGGTCAACGGCAGTCCGGACTTGTCGAGGCAGTGCTCGAGATAGTCGCGGAAATCCGGCCGCACCACCGACTTGCCCGACAGATTCACCGAGAAAACGGCGTTGGCATCCGACCAGCGGTCGCGGTTGCGCTGCATCCATACCAGCAATGCGCGAATCACCCAGCGATCGATCGCCGGCATGCGCCCATGACGCTCGGCCGTGTCCAGAAAATCGTGCGAGGCCAGGACGCCGAACTCCTGCGTGGGCAGGCGAATCAGCACCTCGACGATCAACTGTGAATTCTCATCGCGCAGCGAGACGATGGGCTGCAGGTGCAACGCGAATTCGTCCTCGCGCAGCGCGAGATCGATCAGCGACAGCAGCCGCTCTTCGCGCTCGAGCGTGGCGAGATCCTCGGCGAGTTCGTCGCGCGGGCCGATGTTCTCGAAGCGCAGCGCGGCGATGACGGTCGTATCGGAGGTCGCGCGCAGCGGCGCACGCGCAACTCCTGCATCGGGAGTCAGCTGATGAACGGCCTTGGCCAGCACCGGCAACACCGGCTGCAGCGCCGCGACGCGATCCCCGCGTTCGGTTTCGGTGGCGGTGAGACCGGAGAAAACCACCAGCGCAACGCCGCGGTACTGCGCGCCCTCGAATACGGCAAGGGCACAACGTGCGCGAGCGGTATCCGCGCTCTCCCACCACAGGCCGTCGGAGCGCCCGCGCACGTCGTGCGGATCTTCGACCACTTCCGCGATCAGCGCGTAGTCTTCCGCGAGCAGGAAGTCACCGCTCGTCCAAAGCGCATTGCCGCGCGCGTCGTGGATCGACAGGGAGAGAATTTCGGGAGCGCGGCGCATGAGGCCGCGCGCCAGCGGCGCAAGCAACGTAGCGGGTGTTTCATTGGTCGTCGTGTGCTGTGTCATACGTGGCCCAAGGTTAGGACCCCACGCAGGCGGCATCGTCGTCGCGACGTGGCGACGTAAGGTTCGGGAGACTGGCGGCCCAAAACCTTATTAGGTCAAGTCAGTTTGGACAATAAAGCGGCTTTTTGAGCTTCCAGCGCTTGTGCGACCAGGGCCAGTCGGCAGGAGCTGCGCGAATCTGCTCTTCGACCAGGCGTGCATAACGCGCCGTGAATTCGCCCGCCGGCAGCTGTTCGCCCGCCTCGGCGATGCGCACGAACTCCACCCGGTAGCGGCCTCGATCGACACGCTGCACGCGCACGAAATACGCCGCGTAGCGCGTGGTGCGCGCGATCTCTTCGGCGCCCAGGAAAAACGCCGTATCGCGATTGAGGAACTTGAGCCAGTGCTTGCGCTCGCTCGAGACCGGTTCCTGGTCGGCCACCATCGCGATGGCACGCGGCACGCCGCGCTGCCTGATGATGTCGCCTAACAACTCCTGCGCCGGGATCAGGCGCGCGCCGAACCGGCCACGGAGCTTGCGCATCTCGCATTCCGCCCAGCTGTCGATGAGCGGCTTGTAGGCGGCATCGACCGGGATGCCGAGCTGCGTCGAGAGGCCGAGCAGCATCCACTCCCAGTTGCACTGGTGCGCGGCGACGATCAGCACTGGTTTGCCGCGCGCGACTTCGTCGCGCACGAGCTCGGGATTGACGAGCGTCACCCGGCGCGAAAGCTCCCCAGGCGTGAGCCGCAAGGAGTGCATGACTTCGACCAGCATGTCGGCGAAGCCTCGGTAGTAATCGCGAATGACGCGCTCGCGCGTGCTTTCGTCCCACTCGGGAAATGCGGCCTGGAGGTTGGCGTCGACCACGTGGCGGCGGTATGGAAAGACGCGCCAGGCGCAGTACGCCAGGAACCGCGCGATGGGGTACCAGAGTGCCAGCGGGATGCGCGAGAACACACGGATCCAAAGGGAGCAAGGGGGGCCCGCTGCGGGAGTCGGATTGGCGACTGCCCCATGGGGAAGACTTGAGGACATGGCGCCATTATTGCGGATCGGCGTCATTGGCGCATGCGGAGCCGGCCGCCTGAATCGGCGGCCGTCCTGGTCCAGGAAAGCTGGTGCCCTCTATCTGATTCGAACAGATGACCCCTTCATTACGAATGAAGTGCTCTACCAGCTGAGCTAAGAGGGCGAAATCGATCGGGCGCGCATTCTAATTGCGCTCAGCGAGCTAGGGAAGCCTGCGGAAGATCGCCGTCAGGCTACTTTGCGACGCAGCCGGATCACGAGGTCGATGCCGTCCACCTGAAGTCCGGGAGGCGGTTCGGGCAGTCGCTGAAACTCCACGTCACGCAGCGCCACGTCCATCAAGGCACCGCTGTCGAGGTCGTGAAAGTGGTAGTGCGCGTCGGTGTTCGAATCGAACCAGCAACGGTCGCTCCCCACGGACAACTGACGGATCAGCCCCGATGCCGCGAACAGATTCAGCGTGTTGTAGATCGTCGCCTTGGACACGCGCAGCCCAACGCTGCGCAGGCCGGCGAGCACCTGTTCGGCGGAAAGATGTTGTGGGCGGCCCAGGAGCAGCGAAGCGATGCGCAGGCGCTGAGCGGTGGGTCTTACGCCGTGACCCAGGAGCCGCTGGTTCAGGCTCTCCGCTAGGCCCGGATCGAGGTCCGTCATTGGCATGGCGCGAGTATACGCGCGGGGGCCGGACCGGCAATGCGAAATGGCTCAAATACAGCGCTTTTGCAGCTGCATCGGGAGGCCGCGAGAGCGTCAGAATTCCTGCCATGCGCATGCGGAATCGAAGCCGGGGCGTCACCCTGATCGAGCTGTGTTTCGGCCTTGCCATCGTTGCGATGCTGGCGGGCCTGGCCGTTCCCGGCTTCAGGGCGGACCTGCGGGCGGCCGCCGTCCGCAGCGCCACTTATGAATTGCTCGCCGGGCTCCAGCAGGCGCGCGCCGGCGCGATCGTCGAGGCGCGTACGGGCGTCCTCTGTCTCAGCGACACGGCCGGAAATTGCCTCGCCGATGGTGCGGGAGCTCCCGCCCAGGCGGACGCCTGGCAGGCGTTCCTCGAGGTGAATGGCCGCCCGCTGCTGCTGGCCGGGCGTTCCCTGCCCGCTGGAGTGGTCCTGCGTTCATCGCGGGCGCGCCTCAAGTTCTGGCCCGACTCCCTCGCCGCCAGCACCGGCACTCTAACTATCTGCGACGCGCAGCAAGTGGCGCGGCCGCGCGCCATCGTGCTGAGCCAGGGCGGCCGCGCGCGCCTCGCCACGGCGCCGGATTCCGCATGCGGCTGAAGGCACGCAGCCGCGGCTTCACGCTGGTCGAAGTGCTGATCGCGCTCGCGGTGCTGTCGGTCGGATTGCTCGGCTCGGCCGTGCTGCTGCTCGACAGCCTGCGCATCCAGTCAGCCTCGCTGCGACGAGTCGCCGCGGCGAATCTATTGCGCGCCACGGCCGATCGCCTGCGCGCCGACTCGATCGCCTGCGTCGCACCGGACTGCGATGTCGCGCAGGTCGTCGCCGCCGAACGCGCCCGGTTCGCGCCTGCCGCCCGTGCCGTGTTACCAGGCGACTGCCGAGCAGACATCGAATTCGAGCCCGCCATCGGCCCCGCCGCACTCGACCGTTTCGTCATCACGCTGCGCTGGCGCGATCCGCGCGCGGACGAAGACGACACCGTCACGCTGCAGATGCTGGCCGCGCCGGTGGCGGGCTGAGCGTGCGCGAGAGCAGCGCGCAACGCGGTTTCAGCCTCCCGGAGATCATGATCGCGCTGGTCATCGGGCTCGTGCTGCTGGCCGCATTCCTGTCCGTGGTGCAGCGCTGCCGCGCGCAATTCTCGAACAATGAAAGCGTCGCGCGCCTGCAGGACTCCGCCCGGCAAGCCCTCTCGGTACTGGTGGGCGATATCGAGCACGCCGGCTTCTATGGCTTCGGCCATTCTCCGCGGGCGCGCCTGCTGCGCGCGGGCACGGTTGTCGCCGCGGCGGATGCGCTGCGCCAGCCGGATTCGATCGGTGCCGCAACCGCCGTCGCGAACCTGCCCGCGGGCGCACACGACTGCGGCATCAACTTCGCGGTCGACGTGGAAATTCCCGTGCAGGGGTCTAACAACCGGTACGTCGTGGGCAGCGGGGCGATCGACTGTGCGCCGACGGCAAGCGCCGGCGGAGCGCGCGTCGGCTCGGACACACTGACAGTCCGCCACGCGTCGCTCAAACCGGTCGAGCCGCATGCCGGCCGCCTGCAGATCCGTACGCGCCGGCTCGCGGCGTTTGGCGCGCAGGACCTGTTCGCGGACGGCCGCAGCCCCGGGCCGACCGACGAACACAACGTCGTGCGCAACGTCGAAGTGCGCACCTACTACATTGCCAACAATTCCGTGGAGCGACCGGGATGGCCTGCGCTGCGCGTGAAGGCACTGACCGAAGCTGCCGGCAGGGCGCAGTTTCGCGATGAAGAAGTGTTGCCGGGCGTCGAAGACCTGCAGGTGGAATTCGGAGTCGCGGAGGGAGGAGTCGTGCGCTATCTCACGCCCGACCTCGCAACCCTGCGCAGTCATCGCGTCGTCGCCGTGCGGCTCTGGCTGCGTATTCGTGCCGACGTCACGGAGGCCGGCTTCGTCGACAGCCGCTCCATGAACTACGCCGATGTCGCGTTCGTGCCGTCAGCCGCGGACGCCACTCAGCGGCGCCTTCTGATCGAGCGCACCGTGGCGCTGCGCAACGTGCGCGACGCACCCGTCGCTGCGCCGTGAGTGCCCTGGTGCGCATGCAACGGGGCACCACGCTCGTGATCGGGCTCATCCTGCTGTCGCTGGTCACGCTGTTAGGGCTGGCTGGCGCGAGCACGGCGCACGTGGAGCGGCTGCTGGCGCAGAACGAGTTGTTTCGCGAGAATGCCGCGTCCGCCGCGAGTGCCGGCATCGAATCCGCCATCAGCCATATAGTGACCACGCTCGATCCCGCCGCTATTACCACGACCTCCACGGGCCTCATGCCAGGCTCGACGGATCGATATGAAACCGTCACGCGCTTTGTCGGTCTCGAGTCGGCGCTGCCGCAGTCCGCGGACGCACATTGGGCGGGCGCACACTTCGAAATCGTGAGCATGGGGTTCTCGAGCCGTCGTGCCATCGATCGTCAACGCGCAGATGTCATGCTGGTGGTCGAAGGTGCCGGCAGCGCGCTCGATTGCGAACCCACGGCTCCGGTACGCTGCCTCGAGCGCGGCGATCTGGTGCGACTGTCCTGGCAACGCATTGCGGTGGAGTAGCGAGTTGCGGCCTTCACGACTTCGCACGGCCGGCTTCACCCTGGCGGAGATCCTCACCGCACTCATTGTCGTCGCGGTGCTGGCCGCGCTGGCCGTGCCGCTGTGGCGCAATCACCTGCTGCGCGTGCATCGCGCCGATGGCCGCGCGGCGCTGATCGAGGTGCAGACAGCGCAGAACAAGTTCTTCGGCACGCACGCACGCTATGCGAGCGGCGCCGAGGTCGCGGCGCCCGCGCCGCAGGGCCTGGGGCTCAAGGCTGTTTCAGAGCACGGCTTCTATCGCATTGAAGTAACAGCCAGCGACGACGGCCTGGGCTTTGTCGCAACGGCACACGCCAATTCCACGCAGGGGCAGACTGAAGACGCGCGCTGCGTCGAATTGACGCTCGATCACGTCGGACGAAGGCGTGCCGTGGATGCAGACGGAGAGGAGCGCTCGGGCGACTGCTGGCGCTAGCGCTCAGGTCAGCTGCGCGGCGCCGCCGTACGCAACGCGCGCGGCAATGAGAACACCACGTGTTCCTCGCGTCCCTTGAGTTCGTCGGCCGATGTGCCGCCCCATTCGCGCAGGCGCGCGACCACCTGCTGCACCAGCTCTTCCGGCGCGGACGCACCCGCGGTGACACCGACGGCGTTCTTGCCTTCGAACCACTCGCGCTTCAGGAACGACGCGTCATCGATGAGATACCCGGGCCGTCCGGCTCGTTCGGCCAGCTCGCGCAATCGATTCGAATTGGAACTGGTGATCGAACCGACGACGATCAACACGTCGCAGCTCGCGATCAGCTCCTTCACCGCGTCCTGGCGATTCTGCGTGGCGTAACAAATGTCCTCGCGACGCGGGCTGGCAAGCGTCGGGAATCGCCGCCGCAGCGCGCCCACGATGGCGGCCGTGTCGTCCACCGACAGCGTCGTCTGCGTCACGAAGGCGAGTCGTTCCGGGTCGCGCACTTCGAGTTTGGCGGCCTGTTCCACGTTCTCGACCAGGTGCATGCGACCGCCGTTCTTGTTGTCGAAGCGGCCCATCGTGCCTTCAACCTCCGGGTGCCCGGCGTGGCCAATCAACACCACGTCGCGGCCCTCGCGCGCATAGCGCGCGACTTCCATGTGCACCTTGGTGACGAGCGGACAGGTCGCATCGAACACAGTCAGGCCGCGGCGCGCCGCCTCGTTCTCGACGGCCGCGGGCACGCCGTGGGCCGAGAAGATCACGGTCGCATTGTCGGGCACCTGGTCCAGCTCGTCGACGAATACCGCGCCGAGCCGGCGCAGCCGGTCGACCACGTGCACGTTGTGAACGACTTCGTGCCGCACGTAGATAGGCGCGCCGAACGAGCCGATGGCGCGCTCCACGATGTCGATCGCGCGATCGACACCGGCGCAGAAGCCGCGTGGATTGGCGAGCAGTATCTTCATGTTTTTGTAGTCATTCCTTCGGGTCTGCCTTGAGCGCCTGTTCGCGGCGCCATTCGCGCAATGCGTCCAGAACCACCAACGCCGCACCGATGGAAATCGCCGCGTCGGCCACGTTGAATGCCGGGAAATAGTGAACGCCCCAGTGCGCGTATACGAAGTCGACCACAAAGCCGTGCTCGATGCGATCGATGACGTTGCCGATCGCGCCACCGAGGATCAGGGCGAGGCCGCAGGCGAGCAGCCCGTGCGTGGCGCGCGCGATGGTGCGCAGCCAGTAGAGCAATCCGAACGAAACCACCACCGCGAGCCCCGAGAAGGCCCAGCGCTGCCAGCCCCCCGCCTTCGCCAGGAAGCTGAACGCCGCGCCCGAGTTGTGTGCGCGCACGATATCGAGCACGGGCAACACCGCGACCGAATCGCCGAGCATCATCGTGCGTTCGATCCACATCTTCGTCAGCTGATCCGCGGCAATCACCAGCACGGTGATCCACAACAGGCTGATCCCGCTCGCACCCAGCGGCAATTTCACGGCGGCGTTCATACGAAGCGCCGGGATTCGCCCGGCCCCGTGACGTTGTCGATACAGCGGGCGCAGATCGTTGGATGTTCGGCGTGTGTCCCGACCTCCGGCCGGTGATGCCAGCAGCGCTCACACTTGGGGGCGCTGGTCGGCTGCACGCGAATCCACAACCCGCCTTCCTTCGCGATCTCGGCGACCTTGATCACACCCACCGGAGGCCCTGCAGCGTTGCTCACGCGTTTCACGCGCGCCTCGGACGTGATCAGCAGGAAGCGCAACTCATCGCCAAGCGCCTGGAACTTTGCCAGATAGTCGTCCTTGCAGAACACTTCGACCTCCGCGTCCAGCGGCGCGCCGATGGTGCCCGCGACCCGCAGCTTTTCCATCTCCTGCGCAACCGCCGCCTTCAACGCGATGAAGCCGTTCCAGTCGATGGCCTCCTCGGCGACCTTCGGCAACTCGTGCCAGGTTTCGAGGAATACCGATGCGCCTCGTTTGCCCGGCAGGAAGCTCCAGATCTCATCGCTGGTGAAAGAAAGAATGGGCGCGAGCCAGCGCACCATGCTTTCGGCGATGTGATACAGCGCGGTCTGCGCCGAGCGACGCGCGACGCTCTTGCGGGGCGTGGTGTAGAGACGGTCCTTGAGAATATCCAGATAGAAACCACCGAGATCCACCACGCAGAAATTGTGAATCTTTTGATAGATCACGTGGTACTCGTACTTGCGATACGCCTCGGCGATCTCTTCATGCAGCGCTGCGGCGCGCGCCAGTGCCCAGCGGTCGATCGCCACCATCTGATCGACCGGCAGCACGTCGGTCGCCGGATCGAAGCCCGCGAGGTTGCCCAGCAGGAAGCGCACGGTGTTGCGCATGCGGCGGTACGAATCCGAGATGCGCTTGAGGATTTCCTCCGAGAGGCTCATCTCGTTGGCGTAATCGGTCGCCGCGATCCACAGGCGCATGATGTCCGCGCCCAGCGTCGACATGATCTTCTGTGGCGCGATCACGTTGCCCAACGACTTGGACATCTTGCGTCCCTTGTCGTCGACGGTGAAGCCGTGCGTGAGCACGCCCTTGTACGGCGCGCGCGCATACAGCGCTTCCGAGGTGAGCAGCGACGAATGGAACCAGCCGCGATGCTGGTCCGAGCCTTCGAGATACAGATCGACCGGCGCCTTCACGTCGTCGGGATGGGTGTGATGCACACACTCGTGCGAGAGCCCTGAGTCGGCCCATACGTCCATGACGTCGGTCACCTTTTCGTAGGCGTCAGCTTCGTCGCCTAACAACTCGCGCGCATCGAGGTCGAACCACGCTTCGATGCCGTCCCTTTCGACCCGGTTGGCCACCTGCTCGAGCAGCTCCGCGGTGCGCGGATGCAGCGCTTGCGTCTGCTTGTTGACGAACAGCGCGATGGGCACGCCCCAGGTGCGCTGACGGGACAGACACCAGTCCGGGCGCTTCTCGATCATGCTCGCGAGGCGCTGCTCGCCCCAGGCGGGCGTCCACTGCACTTTCTTGATGTCGCGCAGCGCATTCGCGCGCAGGCCCTTCTGGTCCATGCTGATGAACCACTGCGGCGTCGCGCGGAAGATCACCGGCGTGTGGTGGCGCCAGCAATGCGGGTAGCTATGCGTGATCTGCTCGCGCTCGAGCAGCCGGCCGCGGCTCTCGAGCTCCTTGATGAGCACTTCGCCGCCCTCGTCCACCTTCAGCCCCGCCACGAACGGCGTGCCCTCGCGGAAGCGGCCATCGCCCATGACCGGGTTGTCGACCGGCAGGCTGTATTGCTGGCCGATGATGAAATCGTCCTGGCCATGCGCGGGCGCGGTATGCACGGCGCCGGTGCCGGCCTCGAGAGTCACGTGATCGCCCACGATGACGGGCACGTGTTTGGGAAGAAACGGATGCTGCAGCTGCAGATGCTCGAGCGCGGCGCCTTCGAACTGCACCAGCACCTGGCCCTTGGCGAGACCGTAGCGCGCGAGGCAGGCGTCGAGCAGCTCGTTCGCGAGCACTAACAACTCGGACTGCCCGTTGCGCGATACCCACAGCAGCACGTATTCGATCTTGGGTCCCAAACTCACGGCTTCGTTCGCGGGCAGCGTCCACGGCGTGGTGGTCCAAATCGGGATGGACGCCGGGAATGCGCCGATGACGTCCGGATTCACCCCGACGCGGCGTGCGAGATCGCCGTTGTCGGCGACGCGGAACTCGACGTCGACCGCGGGAGACACCTTGTCTTCGTACTCGACCTCGGCTTCCGCCAGTGCCGAGCGGCAGTCGAGGCACCAGTGAACCGGCTTGGCGCCCTTATATAAGTGTCCGTTCCCGATGATGTGGCCGAGGGCGCGGATCTGCTGCGCCTCGAAGCGCGGGTCCATCGTGAGATACGGACGATTCCAGTCGCCCAGCACCCCGAAGCGCTTGAACTCGCTGCGCTGCAGGTCGACCTGCTCGGTGGCGAACTTGCGGCAGGCGGCGCGGAAGTCCTTCGCGGAGATCTTGGCGCCGACACGGCCGACTTTCTTCTCGACCGCGTGTTCGATCGGCAGGCCATGACAATCCCAGCCCGGCACGTACGGCGAGTCGTAGCCGTCGAGACTGTGCGACTTCACCACGATATCCTTGAGCACCTTGTTCACGGCGTGGCCCAGGTGCAGCGCTCCGTTGGCGTACGGCGGGCCGTCGTGCAGCACGAAGCGCGGACGGCCGCGCGCAATCGAGCGCAATTTCCCGTACAGGTCGCTGGCTTCCCAGGCGGCCTGCGTTTTCGGTTCGCGCTGCGCGAGATCGGCCTTCATCGGAAAGCCGGTCTCGGGAAGATTGATCGTGCTCTTGTAGTCGGCCACTGCTGTCATTTTCCTCTAACTAAATTCCTTTTGCAGGAGAGCGCGCGCCGCGGCCGCATCCTTGTGCATCTGCTGCACCAGCGCGTCGAGATTCGCGAACTTCTCCTCGTCACGGATCTTCGCGACGAACTCAACTTCCAGCTCGCGTCCGTAGAGCAAGCCCTCGTAATCGAACACGTGCGCTTCGAGCAGCGGCACGGTACCGCCCACCGTGGGGCGAAACCCGAGACTTGCGACCCCGGCACGCGGCGTATGTGTATTGCCCACGTCCACTCCGCGCACGCGCACCGCGAAGATGCCACTCAACGCCAGCTTCGCGCGCCGCATGCGGATGTTCGCCGTGGGATACCCCAGGCGCCGCCCGAGCTTCTCGCCTTCCACCACGCGGCCGCGCATCGAAAAGGCGCGGCCTAACAAGTCCCGCGCCGCGCGGAAATCGCTTGACGCCAGCGCCGTGCGCACACCGCTCGAACTCACGCGCGTGTCGTCGATGCACACCGACGGCACCAGCTCGAGCGCAAACTTGCCGGCATCCGCCGCCGCGCGCAGCAGGCCCACGCTGCCCGCGCCGCCGCGGCCGAATCGAAAATCCTGCCCCACCACCACCGCCGAGGCGGCAAAGCGCTCCGACAACAGGTTCACGAACTGCTCGCCGGACAGCTGCCGCAGCTTCTCGTCGAAGCGCAGCACGCACAAATAGTTCAGGTCCGAACGCTCGAGCACCCGCCAGCGCTCGCGCAGGTCGGTCAACCTGGCGGGCGGATCCTGTGGCGCGAGATACTCCCGCGGCAGCGGCTCGAACGTCAGCATCATCGCGGGCTTGCCGGCCTGTGCCGCGAGCGCACAGGCACTCGCGATCAGCGCACCGTGGCCCAGGTGAATGCCATCGAAGCTGCCAATCGTGATGGCGGCGCCGCGATGTCTCGCGACCAGCCCCTGTAATCCGCGAACGATTTCCATCGGGGATTATGCGTGGCCGCCGCGCATCTGCGCCAGACGGACTCCCGACAGGTATAGCGCGGCGAAATAGGCGGCGGCCGCCCCGATGACACAAACCGCGAGGCGCGAGGCGCGGTGCGCGGGGGACATTGCGAGCCACGCGGCGGTGTCGCCGGCCATCCACACCAGCAACGCCGCCATGACGGCATTGGCGAACACGATGCGCGCGATCAGCACGCCCCACCCGGCTTTCGGCTTGTAGACGCCGGATTTCACCAGCCCGCGCCACAGCAGCGCCGTGTTGATGGCGGCAGACACGCAGGTGGCCGTGGCGAGCAGGATATGCGGCGCGAAGAACCCGAATTTCTTGGCTGGCAGGACAATGGTGAGATTGAGGACCATGTTGCAACCAAGCGCGATGAACCCGACGCGTACCGGCGTACGCGTGTCCTGCCGCGCGAAGTAACCGGGCGCGAGCACCTTCACCAGCGAGAAGCCGATCAGGCCCCACGAATACGCCATGAGCGCGTAGCTCGCCATGTCGACGTCATGCGCCGTGAATTTGCCGTAGCCGAAGGTCGTCGCGGTCAGGGGACCCGCGAATGCCAGCATGGCCACCGCGGCGGGCGACACCAGCAGGATGACCAGCCGCAGCGCCCAATCGAGGGTGGCCGTGAAGCGTTCGGGAGACTCCGCGGCGTGATGCTTCGAGAGGCCCGGCAGGATCACGGTCGCCAACGCGATGCTGAAAACGCCGAGCGGAAACTCCATGAGGCGGTCCGCGTAATACAGCCAGGAAACGCTGCCGGTGATGAGGAACGACGCAATCTGCGTGTCGAGCAACAGACTCACCTGCGCCATCGAGGAGCCGGCGATGCCGGGCAGCATGAGCTTGCCGATGCGGCGCACGCCTTCGGCCGCGGGTCGCCAGCGCGGCCAGCGAAACAGCCCTAGCTTCATGACCATGGGCACCTGGAAGCCCATCTGCAGCAGGCCGCTCAGGAACACGCCCATCGCGAGCGCCACGCCCGGGTTGGCCGTGTGCGGCGCGATCCACAGCGCGATGACGATCATGACGACGTTCATGATCACCTGTGTGTACGCCGGCAACGCGAACCTGCCGTAGCTGTTGAGCACGCCCGAAAACAACGCGCTCAGCGAGATGAAGAATAGATAGGGGAAGGTCCAGCGCAGCATCGAGACTGCGAGGTCGAACTTGTTGGCATCGGCATGCCAGCCCGGCGCGAACGCGAGAATGATGAGCGGCGCGGCGATCACGCCGATCAGCGTTATGACGAACAGCACCACGCCGAACGTGCCGGCCACGTCGTCGACCAGTTCGCGCACCTCTGCGGTCTCGCGTTTGTGCTTGTACTCGCTGATGACCGGCACGAAGGACTGCGAGAACGATCCTTCCGCGAACAGCCGGCGCAGGAAATTGGGAATTTTGAAGGCCACCAGCCAGGCGTCCATGAAGGCGCTGGCTCCGAAGGCCTGGGCGTAAATCATCTCGCGCACAAGGCCGGTGATTCGCGACACCAGCGTCGCCACGCCGGTCACCGCCGTGCTCTTGAAAATCGCTCCACTCACCGTGCAAGCACCCGAAAAATAAAGGAAAACCCCGATACGGCGCGCACTATACCGGACTCGCATGGGCGAAAAGTGGCGAGCGTTGACAAGGCAGGGGTCGCTCAGCACACTACGCGGCCTCAAAACGACCCGGTTCCCTGGAGATTGATTCGTGGCGAATACCAAGTCGGCCGAAAAAGCTGCCCGTCGAGCTGAAACCAACCGAACCCGCAACGTGGCGCTGCGCTCACGCATGCGCTCGGCCCTGCGCAAGGTCGGCGACGCCGTCACCGCCGGCAACAAGGCCGACGCGACCACGGCGCTCAAGGAAGCCCAGCCGATGATCGACTCGCTGGTCAATAAGAACGTCATTCATCGCAACAAGGCCGCGCGTCACAAGAGCAACTTGTCCGCCCGCATCAAGGCGATGGGCAAGTAAGGGTCAAGGTCAAGCCTTCGGCGCCTCACGGCGCGGAGCACGAAAAAGCCGGCTAGAAGCCGGCTTTTTTGTTGGCGCGGGGACTGGCTCGCTTTTCGCTTCGAAAAGCGTGCCTGTCCCCTCTAATCGTCCGAGACTCGATCCCCTCTCACTTCTTCCTCTTCGCCGCGACACTCTTCTTCTTTTTCTTCTTCGCAGCCTTCTTCTTGACCGGCACTGCCTTCTTTTTAGGCGCCGCCTTCTTTTTAGGCGCCGCCTTCTTTTTAGGCGCCGCCTTCTTTTTAGGCGCCGCCTTCATCTTCAGCGCTGCCTTTTTCACGGCAACCTTCCTCGGCGCCTTCACTTCCGGCAACAGCAAATTCCCCTGCCCCGGCGCTTCCCCGCTCTCGAGGAACCGCATCACCGCCTCCATCAGATCCGTGGTGCCCGCATGCGTGACACCCGAAATCAGAAACGCCGGACCGCGATACTTCAGCGCCTGCGCAATCGACACCGCCTTCGCGGCCGCCTCGTCGGGCGGCATCAGATCGCTCTTGTTGAGCACCAGCCAGCGCGGCTTCTCGAGCAGATCCGCGCTGAACTTTCCGAGCTCGCCGACGATGGCCATGGCGTCGCGCACCGGATCGGCGGCCGGGTCGGTGGGCGCGATATCGACCAGGTGCAGCAGCACGCGCGTGCGCTGCAAGTGCTTGAGAAATCGAATGCCGAGCCCGGCACCATCGGCCGCACCTTCGATCAGACCCGGAATGTCGGCCATGACGAAGCTGCGCTGGTTGCCGCAGCTGATGACGCCGAGGTTCGGATACAGCGTGGTGAACGGATAGTCGGCGATCTTGGGACGCGCGGCCGAGACCGCCGTGATCAAGGTCGACTTGCCGGCGTTCGGCAGGCCTAACAAGCCCACGTCCGCGATAACCTTGAGTTCGAGTTCGAGGGAGCGCTGCTCGCCGGGCAGGCCGGGGCCGAACTGGCGCGGCGAGCGATTCTTGCTGTTCTTGAATTTCTGATTGCCCCAGCCGCCCTTGCCGCCGCGTGCCACCAGCAGCTCGATGTCGGCCTTCGCCAGATCGCCGAGCACCTCGCCGGTTTCGGCATCGCGCACGACCGTGCCTACCGGAACCATCACGAGCGAGTCCGCACCGCCGCGTCCGAAGCAGTCGCGGCCGCCACCGGGCTCGCCGTTTTGGGCGCGGAAGGTGCGCTCGACGCGGAAGTCCACCAGCGTGTTGATGCCCTCGCGCGCGCGGAACGTGACGCTGCCGCCGTGGCCGCCGTCGCCGCCATCAGGGCCGCCGAACGGCACGAACTTCTCGCGGCGGAAACTGACGCAGCCGCGGCCGCCGTTGCCGGCTTGAACCTTGACGCGCGCTTCGTCGACGAATTTCATGGAGATGAACCTGCTCTAATAAAAAACCCGGCACTTGGCCGGGTTTGGGATTCGACTCGGATTAGAAGGGACAGTCCCCTGCGGGGACAGTCCCGACGGGGACATTCCCTACTCGGCGTCGATGTTCACGAAGGTGTGCTGCTCGGCGCCCTTCTTGGTGAACTTGACGCGGCCTTTCTTGAGAGCGAACAGCGTGTGATCGGTGCCGATGCCGACGTTGACGCCGGCGCGCATCGTGGTGCCGCGCTGGCGGACCAGGATGTTGCCGGCGACGACGTTTTCGCCGCCGAACTTCTTCACGCCCAGACGCTTGCTGTGCGAATCGCGGCCGTTGCGGGTACTGCCGCCTGCCTTTTTATGTGCCATGAGAGTTGCGCTCCTCGAATTCTAGTTAGGCCAGCGCGCTCAGGCGCTGATGCCCGTGATTTTGACCTGCGTGAACTGCTGGCGATGCGTGCCCTGGCGCAGGTAGTGCTTGCGGCGGCGGAATTTGACGATGACTTTCTTCTCGCCCTTACCGTGCTTTTCGACGGTGGCAGTGACCTTGCCGCCCTTGAGCATCGGCGCGCCGACTTTGATGTCGTCGCCATTGCCGATGAGAAGGACTTCGCCGAATTCGACGGTCGCGCCCGGCTCAGCGTCGAGTTTCTCGACCTTGAGGACGGTGCCGTTCTCGACCCGATACTGTTTACCGCCAGTGGCGATGACCGCGTACATCGTGATTGCTCCGGAAACCCGTTCGAAACCAAAGCCTTAAGCCGTGTGCCATTTCGAAGGGAGGCGCATTCTACGTACGCGTTGAAAGCCGGTCAAACCATAAATAATCTACTAGAATCAACGCCCTAAATGAGCTCCAACGTCACCCCACTACCCAATTCCCGCGCCGCCCCGCGTGCCGTGGACGCCCCCCTCATGCCGCTCGAGGAAATCCGGGCGCTGGTGAGAACCGATCTCGCCGCGGTCGACACCATGATTCGCGCCCGGTTGAAGAGCGTCGTGCCCCTGGTCGACCAGGTGGCCGAACACATCATCGGTGGTGGCGGCAAACGTCTGCGCCCGTTGTTGTGCGTGCTCGCGGGCCGCGCCTGCGGCATCGAAACCGAAAAACACATCGAAGCGGCGGCGTTCATCGAGTTCGTGCACACGGCCACGCTGCTGCACGACGACGTGGTCGATGGATCGCAGAAGCGCCGCGGCCGCGCCACGGCTAACAACATTTTCGGCAACCAGGCGAGCGTGCTGGTCGGTGACTTCGTCTACTCGCGCGCCTTCCAGATGATGGCGACCGTCGGCTCACAGCGCGTGATGGAGATCATGTCGGATGCGACCAACGTGATCGCCGAGGGCGAAGTGCTGCAGTTGATGAACGCACACGACCCCGAGACCACCGAACAACGCTATCTCGAGGTGATCTACCGCAAGACCGGCCGCCTGTTCGAGGCGGGCGCGGAAGTCGCGGCGGTCCTGGCCGGCGCGCCGGTCGAGCAGCAGGAAGCGCTGGCGCATTACGGCAAACATCTCGGTACGGCGTATCAGTTGATCGACGACGTGCTCGACTACCGCTCCGACCCGGCCACGCGCGGCAAGAATCTCGGCGACGATTTGTCCGAGGGCAAACCCACGCTGCCACTGCTGCACGCGCTGCGTCACGGCAATGACGAGCAACGCGCGCTGATCCGCTTAGGCATCGAACAGGGCGGGCTCGCGCAGCTCGGACCCATCGTCGATGCCATCGAAACCACCGGCGGCCTCGACTATGCGATCGACTTCGCGCAGCGCGAAACCACGCAGGCGCTGGAAGCGCTGCAGTCGCTGCCGGAGACGCCGTACTCACGCGCCCTCGCCGCGCTCGCGCGCTTCGCTCAGGAACGCACCAGCTAAATGGGGTCAGACCCCATTTGCTGGCAAAAGGGGCCGGACCTTACTTCAGCCGCTTCGAGTCGAAGACGTCGATCACCGGCTCTTTCGCACCGTCAGGCCAGCGAACCGTGGCCAGCGGCGCCGCGCTGCCATCCAGCACCGCGACGACAATGGGCTTCAGCGCCGCATATGAAGGCTGATCGCGAAACATCACGTAGTAAGAGATGTGCCCGCCCCGATTCTCGGCGACGAAGAAGATCGGGCTTTTCTTGGCCATCAGCGAGGCCATTGCGTCGTACAGCACCAGCACCTCTCGGCTGTCACTCTCGCTCGCGCTCACGAACTTGTAATGCAATGTCTGCTCGCCCTTCTCGAACGGCGAGTAGATAGCCGTGACCGGTTTGCCGGCAACTTCGAACTTTTCGTACGCACATTGGCTGGCCGGCTCGGCATACTTGGGTTTGAACTGCGCCTCGCCCTGCGCTTCGAGCGCCGCCAGGGCTACGATCAACGTCGCTCCGTCGAACAGTTGCCGCGACTTGCTCTTGATGTCCACAATGCCGGCGCAGTCGGCCAGGCCGACCGCCGCGGTTTCCGCGGCCATGCCGCTCGCGGAAAGCCACAACGCAAGACACATCGCCGCCACGTTCTCAATTCGTTTCATGATTCGCTCCGCGCGGGTTCCCGAGCCTCAGCGGCGGACTATAGCCGTATGTGAGCGCACGCCATACCCACTCCATCGGGCCGTAGGCAAAGCGTCCTAACCACCAACGGCTGAACAGCACCTGCGCGGCGTAAGTGACGACCACGATGCCAAGGATGGCCGTCGTGCCGATCTTTCCCGCCAGCGCCAGGCCCGGGCCCACGCCGAACAACACGAACGCGAACACGAGACTCTGCGCGAGGTAGTTGGTCAGCGCCAGGCGGCCTGCCGGCGCAAACCAGCCGAGAAGGCGCGCCGCGCCACCCTGCAGACCCGTCACGATCGCGGCAACGTATCCCGCCGCGAGCACCGGTACGGCGAGCAGATGCAGACATGCGGCGATCAATGGTTGGTGCTCGAATTCTAGCCAGTTTTCGCCGGCCATCAGGACGGCCGCCCCCTCCAGCACGAGGCCCAACGGCAATGCCAAGCGCATCAGGCGGCGCCAGCCGCTCGCGTAGCGCGCGGCGTGCGTGATCCAGCCCCGCCGCCCGACCCACGCGCCGATGAAGAACCGGCCGAGCGCGTAGGCCAGCCAGCCCAGCAGGAATCCCGAGAGCACGTAGTTGATCATCGTGATATCGAAGAAATGACGCACGAGGCCCAGGTAGTCGCCCTGCTCCGACAGCGCCTGACGCGCGAGTGCCTCCGAATCCGAGTAGCCCACGTCTCCCGCATCCGAGCCCGTGAAGTCGAGCAGCGCCTTGACCGCCATGCGGCCGAACGCGGCGAGCACGAGTCCCACGACGACCAGCGTGCGATCGCTGGCGCGGCGAAACGCCAGCAACACGAACCCCGCCAGCGCGTACAGGTGCAGGATGTCCCAGTTCCAAAGCAGGAAGTTGTGCGCGACGCCGATGATCAGCAGTACCGTGAGCCGGCGGCGATAGATAGTCTCGGCATCCCGGCCGCGCGCCTCGAGCCGCTCCATCTGCAGGTAGAAGCCGAGCCCGAACAGGAACGCGAAGATCGTGTTCGCCTTGTCCATCACCAGCCAGTTGAGGACGGCATCAACCGCGTGATCCAGGCCCGCCGTGGGCAGCGACAGCAATTGCAGCTCGGTCGCCATCACGGCGTCACCGGCAAAGGCGGTGAAGTTCATGAGAAACACGCCGAACAGCGCCATGCCGCGCAGCACGTCGAGCGCCTCGACGCGCTCGTGCGCGGCGGTCGGCACGGATTCCGGTGCCGTCAGAATGCCGACAAATCCCCCGTCCAGGACTGTTGCGCGAGATAGGCATCGAGTCGCTTCTGCAGTGGCGCGATGTCCCAACCCAGCGCCCGCGCCTTCCGGATCGCGCGTCGCTGGTCGCCTTGCGCCGCGCCGAAGTCACCGGTGAACGCGCGCGCCGCCGCGCGAATCTCGACCGCCGTCGGCAGCGCGTCGAAATCGGGTTTGAGGACTTCCACGAGGGTCAGCGCCCGCTTCGAATCGCGTAGCGCGGCATCGGTATTCGTGGCGAGCAGCGCCGCGAGGGCATAGGTGCCCTCGCGATTCCCCGCGGCCGCCGACTTCTCGAGCCACTGCAGGGCCAGCGCGGCGTCTCCCGGCACGGCGGTGCGCAGCAGGTAGTTAGCCAGCGCGGCCTGCGCGTCGGCATTGCCGTTCGTCGACGCCTTGTTGAGCCACGCGAGCCCCTTGGGCGGGTCGTGCTGGGCCGCATAACCATCGAAGATGCACATGCCGAGCATGTACTGCGCCGCCGGCACACCCGCCTGTGCCGCCCTCGTAAGCCACGTCATGAAGTTATCGTTGTCCTTGTTGAGGTCGGAGCGGGTTGCCAGCAGGATGCCGTACACGGCCTGGGACACGGGATCGCCCGCGAGCGCCTTTGGTCTAACTTCTTCGAAACTCTTGCGGATTTCCTCGTCGCCGGCGCCGGCTCCACGCATGACGAACTTGACCTTGATCCGCATCGAGCACGGCACCACTACGCCGTTCGCCACTTGCGGCTCGAAAGTGCTGGCCATCACGACCGCGCGCGCCGCGTCGTCGAACAAGTCCTTCGGCGTCGCGAACCAGACGCGTACGTTGTGCCCTCGGCCGTCGGCTCCGACCGTGAACGCGACCATGATGTTTCCGGAGAAGCCGCGCTTGATGGCTTCCTGGGGATAGTAGAGGTCCGGGTTGGCCGGGACTTTGAACTTGCAGGGCGGCACGGGTGCCCGCAGGTAGTCCGCGGGCAGCCAGCGTTTCGCAATCGCCTCCTTGCCGAACTCGGACTGCAACGCGGCGGTCCTTTCCCGCGCCTTGGGCGTCACGTGCGGCTCGAGCTGCGTGATGATGGTCTGCGCCACTTCGCCGCCACCATTCTCCTTCGCGATCGTTGCCCAACCGTAGCCGAGCACGTTGTCGCGCTTAACGCCCTCGCCACTGACGTACATCGCTGCGAGGTATTCCTGCCCGCGCACGTCGCCCATCTCGGCGAGTTCCCGGTACAGCTCGAACGCCTGGGCGAAATCCTGCTTGGCGTAAGCAGCCTGGGCGGAGTACAGATCGGCCTGGGCGAACGGCGCAGCCACACCCAACGACAACATCAATACAAGCCGAGCCCATGAAATCTTGTTCATTATTCGAGCCTCCCCTGGAGGCGCGATGGTAGCGCCAAACCCGTCTCACTCCCTTGGAAGGCGCCCAATTCAATCGAATTCGATCAGGTCGCCGGTCCAGGACTTTTTTGCCTGGTACGCGGCGAGCCGCGCTTCCTGTGGCGACCGATCCCATCCCAGGATCCTCACCTTGCTCACGGCCCGCTTCTGATCTTTTTCCGCGGCGACAAAATCGCCGAGCATCGCGTGTGCCGCAGCGCGGATATCGGACGGCGCCGGCACGGCATCCGCGATCGCGAGTTTCTCGCTGACGAGCGTGAGCGCCTTCTGCGGATCTCGCAGAGCGGCGTCGGGTGAGGCCGCGAGCACCGCGCTCAGCCGGTAGATCCCTTCGATGTTGCCCGCGGCGGCCGATTTCTCGAGCCAGGCAACCGCAACCTTCGCATCGCCACCACTCTTCATCAGGTGATTAGCCAGCGTGACCTGGGCTTCCGCGTTGCCGCCTTCCGCCGCCTCGTTGAGCCACAGGAGCCCCTTGGCGACATCGCGGCGGACGATCGCACCGTCCAACGTGTGCACGCCGATCATGTATTGGGCGAACGGTATCCCCGCCTGCGCGGCCTTCAGCAAAGGCGAAATGTACGACTCGTGTCTTGAGTTCAGTTCCGGGCGCGTCGCGATCACCAACGCATAGGCGGTTTGAAAGAATGGATCTCCGGCTGTCGCTTGCGATTCGAGGCTCGCGAAATCTCTTCTGATGCGGTCATCGCCGTCACCCGACCCAGTCAACTCGAACTTGATCAGAATCCGCATCGAGCAGGAATCGGCGACGCCGTTCTCCTTGCGCGGCGTGTAGATGCTCTTCATGACGACGGCACGCGCCGCGTTGTCGAACAAGTCTTTCGGAGTGGAGAACCAAACGCGCGGATTGCGCGCGTGCCCGTCGGGCGCGACGGTGAACTGGACGAAAACCTTGCCCGAGTATCCCGCGTTGCGCGCCGCTTCCGGAAAGAACTCCTGCGGATTGACGGGAACTCGCAGCTTGCAGAGGGTGGCGGTCGGCGGCGTCTCCTCACGCTGCGGATCCGGAATCCAGCGCTTCTCGATCGCCTCCTTGCCGTATTGCGCGTGGATCTCGCCGACAACCGCGCGCGCCTTCGCCGTCAGGTGCGGCTCGAGCTGGTCGATGATGTTCTGCATCTCCGCGCCGGCACCGTTCTCCTTTGCGACTTTTGCCCACGCATAGCCGAGAGCGTTGTCCCGTTTGACTCCGTCGCCCCCGACGTACATGTCCGCAACGAATTCCTGCCCTCCGAGGTAGCCCATTTCAGCCAGTTCGCGGTAGAGCTCGAACGCGCGCGGGTAGTCTTTTTTGGCGTAGGCGTCCCGTGCCGCATAGAGATCCGCGCGGGCGTTTACGCAGGTCAGCAGCCCAACGGCCAGCCAAAGGCCCCGAAAGCGTCGAATTCCACTCATATATATGTGCACCCCTGACCCCAGGATCGTACCAACGCCCGGTTGGTAAGCACCTCATTTGAACGACGGCGTCCCCTTGAGTAGACTGCGCGCCCCGCTGCCCACGGCCATGTATCCCGTGCCGCCAGGGCCGGGTTCCGTCGAGTCGGGGTGTAGCTCAGCCTGGTAGAGCACTACGTTCGGGACGTAGGAGTCGAAGGTTCAAATCCTTTCACCCCGACCATTCTTTTTCTGTCCATTCCGTTCACATGGGTAACGGATTATTCCGAGGACATGGGTGACACCTTAGCAGCGAACAGATTCTCCGCGCACTCGAACCGCGAGCTCTCGTGGTCGAAGTACCCCAAGTCGTAATGCATGAAGCTGATAAGCCAGACTTTTTCGTCGACCTCTTTGGCCGACTAGCTACCAAGGCAATGGGGAAAGTTGACGAGCAGCTCCAAGCAATCATTCCTTCGTTGCTGGCCCGTCCGCCGCCCTGCCAGTTTCGTGTGCGTTGCCGCCGCTCCTAATCGAAGTGAATCGGACGACGGATCATGTCCTTGCGATCTCCAGATGCGGGTGGCGAGCGCATGTAGACCAGGTAACAATCTTGTCCTGAGCGGGTGTCCGTGTCGCCGACAACGAAGGCGTAGCTCGCGTAGTAAGCCGCGTCTTCCCTGTAGAGCGTTGTGACCGGCCCCCATGAATCCCATCAGGACTGAAGGCTGCACGCATCTTCTTGGTGTTGCCGCGAATCCACGCCAGGCGCGTACGTAATCGTGACGGCTCCGTTGCTCTTGTACGCCGACGGCTTGAGATCGTCGAAACCTGATCCGACGTAACGGCGTACGCCGCCGGCCCCCCCCCAGAACGCGAGATAACAGGTATCGGAGGCGTTCGGCAGGAACGAGAAGACGGAATCGTTGATGTATCAGGTGTCGCTGCCCCTGACCGGAATGCGTGCAGCGTCGCCGACGTTGAACGTCGGCGTGGCGGGAAATTTGACCGTGATCTGGAGTGTCACCTGCGTCGAACCTGTCCGGTTGCTCCCGGTCACCACGTAAGGCGCGTGAACCTCGACCTTCGGTTCACCGCTGATGACCCCGTTCATCGGGTCGAGCGCCATTCCCGCCGGCAATGCCGGCGACACGCTGTAGTTAGTGATGCGTCCGCCGATGTTTCGCGGCGTGTTCGTTCGGAGCAACGGCCTGATTCAGGAAGTAGCTGATGGTCGGGCTCGTGTACTTGAGATTCGTCGGCGCGTGCAGCGGCTCGCGTATCTCTATGTTCAGAGACGCCTGAGTGCAGCCGGCAGCATTCGATCCCGTCACCGTATAGGTCTGCGAATCGGCAGTCACGGTCGGGGTGCCGCTGATCACTCCGCTCTGTGCGTTCAGGCTCAAACCAGCCGGTAGATCCGGAGCGATCGAGTAGTTCTCGTGTTCCGGCGGGTCCTTGGCCTGGCATCGAGTGATCGTTACGCGGTTCAGTAACGGCCAGTCGTGAAGGGTTCCCGCAAGCACTGGAACTGTGCCGAAGACGGCTCGATCGTGATCCACGCGCAGCAGCAATCACCTGGTGTGGATAGGGAATCGCATTTCGTAGTTAGGCGAACGGAGCGTGCGGGTAACCGCAGACGTCGCGAAGTTCCCTGCGCCTGGAGCTACCCGACGTGCTGCGCCATCCCACCCGTTAGGACGGTTTGCACGAACGGGCGGCTCCGGGATCATCTCCGTTTTAGCTCAACACAAGGGACATGAACTCATGAAAGCCTCTATCACAGGGATCAGCACGATTCTCGTTGCGACGATCCTCTCCGCATGCGGCGGCGGCGGCGACAACCCGCCTCGTCCTGCGGGTTTCTTCATCGGCGGCACGGTTTCGGGCCTGCCCGACGGCGCGCAGCTGTCTTTGCTCGACAACGGCTCGAGTAGCCAGGCGATCTCTGCGAACGGACTGTTCACACTGACGGCGACATTGTCGGCCGGCAGCGCGTACAGCATTTCCATCAGCACGTCGCCCGCAGGATACAAGTGCGATGTGACTCACGGCTCAGGCACGATGCCCGCAAGCAACGTGACTGACGTCGCGGTGGCCTGTACGCAAATAACGGCCACCGTCGGCGGTTCAGTCGAAGGTCTGATTTCCAATGGTCTGGTGCTCGCAAACGGCGACGACACGCTGACTGTGTCGGCCGACGCGAAAACATTCACGATGCCGGCGGCAGTCGCGAGTGGAGCCACGTACCACATCACCGTGCGCAGAACTCCCACGGCGATGCATTGCTCCGTCAGTAACGCATCGGGGACCGGCAGCGACTCGCCCGTTACCGATGTCGGTGTTTCTTGCGAGGCGGGCAGGTTCTCGGAGCTCTATTCGTTCGGAGACGAATCGCAGGGGGCCGCTCCGCTTTTCGGCCTGATCCAGGGCAGCGACGGAAATTTCTATAGCACGACCTCCACGGGCGGCGCGAACGACGCCGGCACAGTCTTCAAGCTGACCCCTGACGGTGCGCAGACCGTGTTGTGGTCCTTTGGCGCCGGCTCCGACGGAAGCCAGCCGCTGAGCAGCCTTCTGCAGGCAAGTGATGGCGATCTGTATGGGACGACGGCCGAAGGCGGCGCGTACGGAAGCGGCACGGTCTTCAGGATCAGCCTTGGCGGCTCGGAATCAGTGCTGTGGTCGTTTGGAGAAGCCTCTGACGGCGCTCGCCCCAGCGGGAACCTGATCGAGGGGCGTGACGGCGATATCTACGGCATGACTGAATATGGCGGAACGGAAGGTGGAGGCACGGTCTTTCGGTTGACTCCCTCCGGAGCCGAGACGGTGATGCTCTCCTTCGGCCGATTCAACGGCGGTCCTTCTGAGCCCCAATTCAATGGACTGACTCAGGATAGCGACGGCACTCTCTACGGTCTGACCGCAGGCGGCGGCACCAATAGTGAGGGGGCTATCTTCAAGCTGTCGCCCGACGGCGCCGTGACGACGCTCTATTCTTTCCATCAGCGGGATATCGGGGCATTTCCAACCGACAGTCTCGTCAAAGCCAGCGACGGCAACTTCTACGGAATGACCCTCGCCGGTGGCACCAATAATCGCGGTGTACTCTTTCAAATGAGCCCATCGGGTGCTGTGTCGATCCTGCACGCGTTCGGCGCTCAGGGCGACGGACGTGGGCCGAATGGTGGGCTGATGCAGGCGACCGACGGTAACTTTTACGGCGTCACCTGCATTCCCGGCAGCAGCGGTACTGTCTTTCAATTCACGCTCTCCGGTACGGAAACGCCGCTCTACTCTTTTCCAGGAGCCGTGAGTTCCGGCGCTTGCCCGACGGGTAATCTCATCGAAGGAACAGACGGTGGGCTGTACGGAACCACGACATACGGTGGCGCGAGCGGCAACGGCAGCGTGTATCGAATCAACTGAACAGGACCAGGGAGGGGAGCAGCGATGCTCCCCTACTCCGCCTGATGCCGCTGCCAGATCGTCAGATAGGCATGTTCCAGATCGCGCGTGAAGCGCGTCGTATCGAATAGCGGGCAGACCACGCGCCGAACATGGAGTCGTCGACGCAACTCGCGCAACCGTACTCGATCCGTAGCAACTGTTATATCAGTTACCGGCTATCTACCGAGATCTCGTTGAGATCATGGCCGAGCGTGGGATCCAGCTCTCACACACCGCGATCCTTCGATGGGTCCTCCGGTACGTGCCTGAGTACGAGAAGCGCTGGAGCCGATTCTCGAGATCGGTCGGAACATCCTGGCGAGTGGATGAGACGTATGTTTCCATCCGCGGGCGCTGGCACTATCTCTACCGTGCCGTCGACTTCTACCGCCACGGTCACGATCACCGGGATCGAGCTCGCCCATCGCATTCGCAACAGGCAGTTCATGCTGAGCCGAACCTATCGCCGACTCGGCAAATGGTCGCTCAAGAAGGAATCGCCCATCGCGCTCGCCTGACGCGTAACTGAATCGCGGCTGGATTTCGCGTGCCATACATCCGCAGATGCACCAGAACCGATGGGTAATGCAGCCCTCCCATTTGATTCCACCGCAGCGGCCTGCACACCGAGGGACGAGAAAGCGAATGCCACGAGCACCATTTCACGGCCCGGCGCGCGATTCATGGAACTGCGATCGCCCTGCCGGTACCTACTGCCGGTACCTACTGCCGGTACCTACTGCCGGTACCTAATAACGCAGCGCCCAGGATCGCTCAGCTATGACCAGAGTAAGCACTCCGCAAAATCTGCAGGTCTACCGTCAAAGACTGGAGCAATTGCATCCTGATGACGAGCTGAAGGGCAAGCTGGTTTCCCTGATCAAGAAAACGATCGAGACCCATCAGCTTTCTTCAGACGATCAGCTGACCGACGCTCATTTCAGAGAAATCCTGGAGCGTCTGCATCTCGACGACAACGCCCGGTTCCGCGGCCGTTTGCTCAGCGTGGGCATCCCGTACGTCTCAAGATATTCCCCCTGGTCCAACCAGAGAGCGACCGGCAAGGTCACGGCATTGATGGGCCGCCTGAACATCCAGACGGCCGATCTTCAGCCTCGCCGCCAGACAGATACACCCCAACCTCACGGCGGAGGTGAACATGCGGCCGGCCCTCTTCCGCCGCCCGTCGTCGCGCAAGCCGAGCCGACCGAAGCTCCTGCCGGTGCGGCCGCTCATGCCCAAGGCGCGCCTCCACCCAAGCCCGGTCCATCGCCTGTCGCCGCGCAAATCGAGCCGACCGAAGCTCCTGCCGGTGCGGCCGCTCACGCCCAAGGCGCAGCTCCACCCAAGCCCCTTGCATCGCCCGTCGTCGCGAAGGCTGCGTCTCCCGCAGTCAAGCTTTCCGCTGCGGCCAAACGCGACCGCAGCACACTCACAGCGGGCAACGTCGCGTATGACCGCGCCATGTCTCGAGTACGGAGTTGGTCTGCTCACACCGCGCCCTCGGCAGCAACTATCCGTGCCGCATGCGATAGCTTCGTGACAGCCCTACGTCATTTCGAAGAGGCGCCGCTCAAAGCCAGTGCATTGATCTCCAAGTTCGAATCATTCGAACAAGGCATGTACGAAGCACTGACTATCCCGGGGCTCACAGCGGACAAGCCCACATACACTGCATGGGCGAAAGGAATGGCCAGCGTCTCCCTTCAGTATGGAAACATGTGGCAGCAGCAGGGCGACATCGACGAGGCCATCAACGTTTATAGAAACGGCTTTTATGCGATAGGCAACCATGCCGACGTTACTCATAACGAGACGGCACTGATGCCATTCGTCGAGAAATTGAGCGGACTACTCCAGGGCAAGGCGGAATCGGCGCTGGCGATGGGACACATTCCGGAAGCCGCCGGTTACCTCGCCGAATGCGGGCATCTGTGCTTGACGGTCGGCAACAACGAGGACGGCGAACGCCTCTATTCCGATGCCGCAAGCCATCTCGAAAAGGCGGCAGAGAAGAATCGAGCCGAGGGGCGCATTGCAGCCGCCAAGAAACAAGAGAAGCTTGCAGCGGGCGTCCGCAAGGAATGCGCCGCCACCTTGAAGTCCATCCGCAAGCTGACCCCTCAGGAGGTTCTCCGTGCCAGGGAATCCGTCGCCTCCTACAAGCGGGCTTGGCAGAGAGGTGATGCGGGTCCGGGACTCGCTGTCATGAAGCATGCCCGTGTGCTAATGGACTGGGGTTACACCGAAGAAGCTGGCGATGCCTTCCTGCTCGCCGCCGAACTGGACGTCCATGCACAGCAGACGTATCCGAACCAGCAGTGGGCCGTCGAGCAAGCTATCGATAACTACCAGCGCGCTCAGACTTTGCTCGCCAGCGACGATGCCAGGCTTCCCGGTATCCCGAAGATTCTCAAAGAGCTGAACAGCCTGCTGCGTGACCTGAAATACGGACTCGGGCCAGCAGGCTCGACGGGCAAAGCGGAGGAAGAAAAGGACTATGCTGAAGAGGCGGATGATTATGCCGTACTCGGAGTCGACCCCAGCGCAAGCCTGCGGGAAATGACCGTAGCAAAGCGTCGCCTCCTTCTCCAGTACCACCCCGACAAGGCTCCCGACAGGAAAAATGCCGAGGATATGCAGCGGCGAGAGGATATGTCGAAGCGCATCAACCTTGCCGTTAAAAGGCTTGGGATCTAGCACTATTGAGATATTCGCATTCGACGTATGGAGCGGTTTCGCCGTATTTCCGCTTCATCTATTTTTCACGACAATCGGCACCGGTAACTCCATCGCATGACAGCTGATTGAAATCACCTGCCGAGTACCTCTATTCAGAGCGGATGAAAACCGCAGTTGCGTAGCTGCTTTGCCCGTTCTCTATGAACTCCGGCGGCCACCTCGCGATTTCATGATCGCTCACTCCAGCCCTCACATCGGATGCTGCCGCGCGTGTCGCGAACTGTTGCACAGCATATCGACGGCAGAGCGAGAGATTCCGTCTTCCAGCGTCGAAGTGTGCTGACCGCACAGAATATTTTCTGGCGCGTCGTCCCGAGTTCTCTCCAACAGCACTTTGTCGCCGCATGCATGTGCGTGCCACAGCGGAGTTCCTGCCCAGTGCTTCGTTGGTCGATTGGCGAGCGGCGCAACCGACATTGGGGAACGCAACACGGTAGATGGCGACGGCGAATCTCGGCTCTATCGTAGGCGCGTCTTCGACGCAGAAGTAATTGAGCTCTGCGTCCGCTGGTATATCAGTTACCGGCTATCTACCGAGACCTCGTTGAGATCATGGCCGAGCGTGGGATCCAGCGCTGGAGCCGATTCTCGAGAGCGGTCGGAACATCCTGGCGAGTGGATGAGACGTATGTTTCCATCCGCGGGCGCTGGCACTACCTCTGCGGTGCCGTCGACAAGCACGGCAAGACAACCGAGTTTCTCTTGCGGCGGGATCGCGGGATCGCGACTGCATTAGTCTTCTTTCGCAAGGCACCCGGCACCGTCGCGCCACGCGTGCCGAGAAAGACCACCCTCGATGGTCATGTCCCGAGTCGTCGCGCATTGTGGCTACTTCGACGCGAGCACCCCTGCTGGCGCAACGTGATGGTTAGAACAAGCCACTATTTGAACAACATAGTCGAGCAGGACCATCGAGCGATCAAGCGACGATGCGCATCGATGACCGGCTTCATGCACCAGAACCCGTCTTGTTTACTGGAAGTGGATCGGCCGCCGAATCATGTCCTTGTTATTGTTGTTGGGCGCGGTGTGCGGGCTACGCATATAAACCAGAAAACAATCCTGCCCCGAGCTCGTGTCCGTGTCGCCCACGATAAACGCATAAGTGGCGCTGTAGGGAGCCTGTTCCTTGAACAGGCCGTTCTTGTCCATCGCTTTCCAATTGAGACCGTCCGGACTGAACGCCGCCTGCACGGTTTTGTCGTCGGCCATCCACGTCAAGATGTACTGCTGCAGATAGGTGTTGTAGGTGAGCCCGCCCCACTTCACTTTAGCGTCCTTGAGCCCCGGCGCGCTCGACAAGGGCGGCGTGGGGGCGTTCACGTCGATGTATTGAGTGAACCCATTGTTGTAGTAGCCGTACCAAGTGCCCGGCATTCCGTACGGATCATTGGAGATGAACGGCACCCCGCCGCCGTAACCGAGCCAACGCTGATTCACTGCGTCCCAGACGACCTCTGTCATGTTGAGGCCGCCGTCCCCGTGTTTCGCGGGCTTGGGGCTGCCGATCACCGCGCCTTGATCGACCCAGGTGAGTCCATCGTCCTGCGACGTCAGCAAGCCGGTTGAATTCCATTCGCCGTAGACACCGTCGTCGAAGGTGTGATTCTCGCCATGGACGAAGGCGACCAGCGCGCCATCGGTCGTGCGTGTCGCCGTCAGCATCCAGTGACCATCGGCACCCCATCCGGTCGCGTAATCGTGATCGACGCCGGGCGCATAGGTCAACGTCACAGCGCCATTGCTCTTGTTGGAGGTCGGCTTCATATCATCGAAGCCAGTGCCGGCGTAGCGCAGGATTTTCGCATCACCCCAGAATGCCAGGCGCTGGTTGTTATCCGCGCTGTGCAGCCAGGGGAAGACCGAATCATTGATGTAGTACGTATCGGTGGCAGCGCCTCTCACCGGCATACGAACAGAGTCGCTGATTGTGTACTTCGGCAAGTCCGGAAATTTCACTGTGATCTGCAGCGTCACTTGTGCCGAGCCTGATTCGTTGCTACCCGTCACGACGTGCGAGTTCTGAGACTCCACAGGGGGTGTGCCACTAATGATTCCGGTCACCGGGTCGAGCGAAATTCCCGCGGGCAAAGCAGGCGACACGGTGTAGCGAGTGATACGTCCGCCGCTGCTTCGGGGCACATCCGGCGTCATGGGCGCATATTGCGCATACACCGGTGACACATCGGCGTACGTCAGCAGCGCTGGAGGCTGATCTTTCACCTGGATGGTCAGCGCTGTCTGAACGGATCCAGCAGCGTTTGAGCCGGTGATCGTGTAGCGAGCCGAATCGGCGGAAGTCGCGGGTGTGCCACTGACGATGCCTGTCGATGGGTCGAGCGTAAGACCCGCAGGCAGCGCAGGTGATACGGCGTAAGTCGCGATCAGGCCGCCCGACGCGCTCGGCACATCCGGCACGAGCACCCGATTCACCATGAGGCTGAGAGTCGAGCTCGCATAACTCAGGCTCGCGGGCGCCTGCAATGGTGCGCGCACTTCAATCGTCAGAACCGCCTGAATCGAGCCGGCTGAGTTCGAAGCGGTGATCGTGTAGCGAGCGGCATCGGCTGCGGCTGTCGGCGTCCCACTGATGACGCCTGTCGAAGCATTGAGCACGAGACCCTCAGGTAACGCAGGCGACACGCTGTACGTCGCTATCGCGCCACGCGAGCTGCTCGGCACGTCGCTCGCAATGGCCTCGCCCACAACAGTGCTGATACCGGAATAAACGAGGCCTGCGGGAGGCCGACGCAGCGGCTCGTCTCCATGGTCACCGCCGTCGTCGCCGCTGTCGCCGCCGTCATGGCCGCAGCCGGCCAGCAGGCACAACGCCAGCACGGTGAGGGCGCCCATGCAGAAACCAGATCGTCTGACTTTCATTTGTTCCGGCGGGTCTTTGGCCCGGCATCGAGTGACCGTTACGCGCTTCAGTAACGGCTAGTCGTGAAGGGTTCCCGAAGGCCGCTGCCAGATCGTCAGATAGGCATGTTCCAGATCGCGCGTGAAGCGCGTCGTATCGAATAGCGGGCAGACCATGCGCTGCGCATGGAGTCGTCGACGCAACTCGCGCAACCGTACTCGATCCGTAGCAAGCTGCGTCGCCATTGACTCGTAGGCGCTGAACGAGCTCGTGATGAGCTCTGGCAGCCCCGCAGCCTGAAGCAGACTTGCGGCCACACGCGAGCCGAACGTATCTCCCTGCAATGTCAGCACGGGGAGTCCCGCCCACAGTGCATCACTCGCCGTGGTATGCGCGTTGTATGGCCAGGTATCCAGGAAGAGATCCGCGAGTCGATGTCGCGCCAGGTGCTCGGGAGTTGCCTCGCGGGACGCGAAGATCAACCGTTTCGGGTCGACTCCCAGATCCTGCGCGTGAAGAGCCAGCTGCTGGCTAGCTACTGGATTTTCGTCGAGCAGCCACAACACACTCCCCTGCACGCGCTCGAGGAGTCTCATCCATATCTCGAACACTTCAGGCGAGATCTTCGCCGGATTGTTGAAACAGCAGAAGACAAACGCGTCGCGCGGAAGTCCCAGCGCCGCGCGGGTCGGAGTCTTGTCACTGATCTGTCGCCTCGAGTCGTTCGGCTGATAGCAGTGTGGCAGGCGGATCACGTCCTCCGAGTAGTCAGCCGCGTGCTCAGCCGGCGAGACGACTTCGTCGGCAATGAGGTAGTCGAAAGCCGGTGATCCCGTGGTGCCCGGAAAGCCGAGCCAGGCGACCTGCATCGGCGCGGCTCGTTGAATGAAGATGCCGCTGCGACTGCCTCGCGTGTAGCCGCCCAGGTCGACGGCGATATCGATGCCGAATTGCCGGGAGATTTCCGCGGCCTTCGCGTCATTGCAATCGTGCAGGTCGACGAAATGATCGAATCCCGCCCGCAGCCGCGCGTGCATAGGGTCTTCCATCGGCGCCCCGAGCGCGAACGCGGTCACTTCGAATCGGTCGCGATCATGGTGTTCTATCGCGCCAGCGAGGAGCTGCGCTGTCGGATGGTCATGAAAATCCGCCGAGAAGTAGCCGATTCGCAGACGTCGCTCCGCTCGCGTGCCCGGGAAGACCGGCGGCTCCGAGCCGTGCGGGCGCGGACTTTCCAGGCTCCCGGCATGAAGCTCGGCGCACCGGCGCAGCTGGCGTCGGTTCAGCGGCAGAAGCAGAGATACGAAGGGCTCGCACACGCGGCGTCCCGCATCGAGGCCCGAGGAGATTTCTTCCCGCAGTTCGCCCAATCCTCGCCAATCCGCGATTCGAAGCTGTGCGTGCATGCGCCAGCCAGGCAGATACGGCAGGGTCGGATCGATCTCGTGGGCGCGGCGATAGCTCGCGGCGGCGGCGGCATGCTGTCCGAGCTCGGAAAGCAGGTGGCCGCGATTGGCATGGAGAGCCGCATCGTCCGGCCGCAGCTCGAGCGCGCGCTCACAGGCGCAAAGCGCCTCGGAAGTATTTCCCGCGTCTCGTAACAACGTGCTGTATCGCGCGAGTAGCTCGGCATTGTTTGGCAGCACGCGCAAGGCTTGCTCACAGCCGACCAGCGCCTCACGCGATCGGCCGAGCGCCTCCAAAGCGCTCATCCGGTTATACAGGGAGACACCGTGATCAGGATCGATTGCCAAGGCACGGTTGGCTGCCTCCAATGCACCCGCAGGTTGAGCCAGATCCAACAGCGCGGCGGCGCGATTGCTCCAGGCGCCTGCATGACGGGGATCGAGCGCAATCGCCAGATCCAATGCATTCAGTGCGTCGGCAGAGCGCCCGAGCTCGCGCAGTGCTGCGCCTCGGGAGGCGTGGGCCACAGCACTCGATCCAGACACCTCGATCGCAAGATCCAACCACCGCAGTGCTGTCGCCGGATCGCCGCGCTGCAGATGCGCTACACCGAGCAGGTGTAGCGCATCGAAGCAGCGCGGATCCAGCGCCAACACTTTCGCGTAAGCGGAAATCGCGTCATCTGCCTTCCCGGCACGATGCAGTGCTACCGCCAATCGCAGCAGCGACAGCACCAAGGCATCCTGTACCGACTGTGCCATCGCCGGGCGATTCGCGTCACCGAGCGGGCTCGGCGGTTCCTGTGGACGCGAGCTGCCTGTCCACCGGACACGACACGGCCGACGCTACCTTGGTGTGCTCGACGACTCGCTGCCGAGTCACTTCGATCTCGACACGACGCAGCTGCGGATACACCACCTGCGCTTTCTCGGCCGGCGTTCGCGCCTCTTCCAGTTCACGCTCGACCTCCGGCGTGCGCTGGCGCACGTCGCTGTCGTCCGAGTTGAATCGGGCGGCGGCATACTCCGCCAACTGCGCTCCATCAACCTCGCGTGCCTGTGCCTTGACGTCGCCCGCCAGCGCATGCAGCGCGCTGCCGGCCTCGGGCTGAACCGAATCCGCAACGCAGCTTTCGCCGCGTTCCGAGCACGCGTCCCGCAGATACACCAGAGCGGCCGACGCGCGTCGGAGCGACAGGTCGTCATTGCCCTCGAAGCCATCACGAGCAGCACGCGGACCTTCTGGTGACGTGAATCCGCGCACGCGCTGCACCTCGAAGCCATCGGCAAGCGCGCGCTTCAACGAACTGTCTTCCGCAGCGCTCCGGGCCTGATCGATGATGGCGGACCGATACGGAAAGTAGAAGAAGAATGTGCGCGTGTCCGTGACTTCCTCTTTCTCCGTCGTCGGCTCGCACGGCTCGGCAGATGCCAGCGGCGGGACGACTGCGGGTCGAGCCAGGGAATCAATCGCCAGATCCACGCTGGCGGGCGGCACGACGTGCCGCGTGCCCAGCGAGCTTCGGAATGGCTCCTGCGGATCCGGCATCGTCGGCTGCCGAGCCGGCGGAGGTGGCGGCGGCGGCGGCGCAGTGATCGTCACCGTTGGCTTGCTCAGATCCACGAGCTGATAGTTAGCGGCATCTGCGCCGTTCAACGCCACGGGATCGTGGGTTGTTACAGGCTTGCCTGCACCCGCATTCGGGTCAGCGATCGTGCCAACGAGGTTGTCGGGCGCGAGCCCCACTGTGTCGCCGGTCAGCACGCCATCGAGCTGCGCTCCATCGACATTGAGCGCGACGGAATTCGTGCCATCGTACTCGCGATCGATTGCGGTCGCTCCGTTGCTGAAGATGGTCCGCGCGGTGATGGTCACGGTCGGAGCGCTCTGATCCACGAGCACGTAGTTGCCGGCATCAGCACCGTTCAGCACCAGCTCATCGTGAGTGGCCACAGTCTTGCCGGCGCCGACGTTCTTGTCCGCCGTTGTGCCAACCAGATTGCCGGCCCCCAGGCCGACCGTGTCGCCGTCCAGCACGCCATTCAGAGTGGCGTTATCGATGTCCAGCGCAACGTTGTTCGTGCCGTCGTAAACACGATCGATTCCCGTGACGCCGTTGCCGTACACCGGCCGCGGAATGATCTCGGAGATCAGGTTGCCCGGACCCTCCGCACCCACCACCCCGGCGGGTCGCGTGAATGACTCGTACAGCAATCCATAGACCGTGGAGCCGTTGCCCGCAACCGTCGCGACGACGTTGTTAGTGGCGGCGACCGTATAGCGCTTGTTCTGGCCCGCGTTCGGATTCTCGAACGCACCGTTCGTCAGCACTCGGTAGTGACCGAGCCCGGTCGCGCCGGCCGCGTCATCTTCCAGGAAAGCGTTCGCACGCTCGCCGGTCTGGGTGAAATCGAAACCGGTCGTGCGATCGTACAGACGCGAGATCGGCGGACGATCGGAGTTCGGCGCATCGATGGTGCCGCGACGATTGGTGTAGTAACCGTTGCCCGTCGTCGGATCCGCCCCCACCCAGCCGTTGAGAACGGTGTAGTTCACATTGGCGATGTAGTTGTCGCTGAAGCCTACCGCTCCAATGACGTCGCGCGTGAAGTCGCTCGAGCGAATGATGAACCGGCTGCCAAGTTGAACATCCAGATGCGCATCCGCGCTGTTGTCGAACCCGGCGCTGGAGATTTCGATCAGCGACGAACGCGCGGCGTTCGTGGAGCCGATATCGGCACCCAGCGTGAAAAGGCTGCCGGCAGTGATGTCGATATCGTTGAACGCCATGCCCCCGGCATCGAGATCGTTGAGATCGTGCAGGCGCAGGCTGCCGCCGATGTCGAAGCGGACCGGGCCGCGAAAATCGTTGTTCGCATCATCGAGGATGGCGTCGTCGCCGGTCGTCAGATCAAACTCACCGCCAATGGACATGCTCCTCGACTGCACCAGTTTCCCGGCCACGGTCAGCGCGTAGCTGTCTTCGATGGTCGCACCCGTTCGCAGTGGCGATCCATCCGGCGTGAAGTCCACGTTGATTGCCCCGCTGTACGCATAGACGTCGAGCGTACCCATCGTGTTTCCCGACTGGGTGAGATAGACGAACCCAGGCCGCGCATTGACCTGAACGTAGTTAGCCGTGATCGAGCCCCCGGTCTGGCGGATGAAGCCGTTGCCGGCCTCGTCCGGAATCGTCATCGTCAGGGAAGGGACGATGACATCAGCCGCAATTCCGATATCGGTACTCGTCAACGCCACCCAACGCAGGCTCGTCACCTGTGCGTTGATGCGGATGGCATCGCTGATGATCCGCTGCGTATCGATGTTCAGCGCCGTGTTGTTCAAGGTCATCGGCGCGTTGATGCTCACGATGAGCGCGTTGAGCGTGAGCGTCGAGTTGGCGCCGCCGGCGACCACCGAGACCGGCGCGCTGACGATGATGCGGCTGCGAGCCTGCAGCGTGACATCGGAGGTGGCGAGCAGGGAGGCAACGTTCGACGCACTGATTTCGCTATCCGCGTAGTCGTATTGATCATAGTCGAGATTCGTTCCGACCAGATCATCGCCGGGGGTCGAGTCGCCATTCACATCGGTGTCTTCGCCGATTTCGAGATTCGAAGGGTCCAGCAGCAGCGTGCCCCGCTTCCCGGCCGGTGCACGCGTATCCACGGTGCCAGTGAATTGCAGCGTGTGCTTCCCGGAGACTTCCACGCTCCCGCCGTTGCCGCTCATAGCTCCGCCATGGGCGCTGATATTGCCCGCGTATGAAGTGATGCCATCGGCCCATACGACGACTTCGCCGCCGTTACCGCGATCGCGCGCGCTTGCATCGATGCGGGCGCCTTCGTCGACGGCTGTGATGTGAGCGTTTGGCTCGCTGCCTTTGCCCTGGAATGATCCGCCAATCAGCACGCTGCCGCCGCTGGCACCGCTCGCGTCGATCTGCGCAGTGCTCTGGAGCAGCACGCGGTCGCCGAGAACCTTCACGCTCCCGCCATTCGCGCTGCCGCTACCGCTGGCGTCAAGCTGGCCGCCGACACTGACGACTCCGCTCGAGCCGCCGGAGAGAACGATCTGCCCGTCATGCTGTTCGATGCTGCGCGCACGCACGACCCCGTCGATTTGCAGCACGCGACTCGCGGCCGCATCGGCAGCCGCGGCTTGTACTATGATTCGGCCGCCATCGGCGATGAGAGCACCGCTGTTGACTATCTGGGCACCCACCGCTTCGGCGGGGATGGTGATCGATACGACACCGGCCCCGGTCGGATCGATGGTGATTTCGCGACCCGCGGCAAGCCCGATCGTGCCACCGGGCGCATTGATCGTGCCCGCATTGCTGACGTTCGTGCCGGCCAGCACCACGTGGCCTCCGGCCGCGGCGTCGATGGTGCCTTCGTTGCTCACCGCGCCCGCACCGTCCGTGGCAGACAGTTTCAGACGCCCGGTCTCCATGAACTCCGTGGAGTTCGCCTGCATCGTCGTGGCGACGAGGCTGCCAACACTCACTTGCGCGCCTTTGCCGAAAATCACGCCGTTCGGGTTCTGAATGTAGACGCGCCCGTTCGCTGTGAGGTTGCCGAGGATGCGGCTGGGATCTCCGCCGATGACGCGATTCAGAGCCACAGCGTCGGCCGAGGGCTGCACGAACCGCACTGTGTTGTCGCTGCCGACCGAGAAGGTCTGCCAGTCGGCAATCATGCGCTGGCTGGTCTGTTTGATGGTCATCGTGTTGCCGCTGGAGGCAATACTGCCCTGGCCCTGGACGATGGCGCCGCCCGTGGGCAGCGTCTGCGCCAGGATGCATTTGCAGGCAAACGCCAACGGCGTCAGCGCGAAAGTTTTCTTTCTCATGATTGAAGCAATGTCCTTGTCTGGATTCAGAAGGCGTAGCTGGTCTGGATGAACAGGCGCGCGCCACGATCGTCGGACTGCGCCGGCGCATCGCCGCGCCACGCCACGAAACCGTGAATGGAAAGGCCCCTGTCGTTGCCGTAGTCGAGGCTTACGCCGTGGGAGTGAATGTCACGGGTGTTGTCGGGATCGGTTGCGAGCGGCGTTTTGTGCACACGTCCGAAGCCGTAGTCCCCGAACAGAGAACTGCTCCAGCGTCCGTTCAAAGCCTGGCCCAGGAGCCTGTGGTACTCCCACGTCAGCGTGACGCCCTGATCGCCGGGCGAGTCGCTTTCCGGGTACCCGCGCACCATGTTCATGCCGCCGAGCGAAAACTTCTCCGAGCTGTCGAGATTGCGGTTCGCGAACTGCGCATGAGTACCGAGGAACAGCGAATCCCGCGAAGTCAGCGCCTGCAGGCGCGAGAACGCGAGTGAGTAAACGAAGTATCGACCCGCGGCACGATAGCTCTGCTGGTCGGCTTCGGCCGCGTCCGCATCATCGAGTCCGAGTCGTCCGCTCGAGACAGCGACAGAATAGTTGTTGAGCCCGCTGAATGAGTCGCGCAGCTCGCCGGAAAGACCGAGGCTGCTGTAGCCGTCGATGCGCTTGTCCTCATCGATTCCCAGAGTGCGCACTTCATCTTCGAAGCGGCGCGCACCGATGCTCGCCTGCAGGTAAAGATTGTGATCCTGCGAGCGAATGAGAGGCTGCTGCAATTGGAACGCCAGCCAGCGCGCATTGCCCTGCGCGTTCAGCGGATCGAACTCCGGCGTTCCCAGGTCATAGCTCAGCCAACCCGCAACTGGGCCGACGCGCGTGCCGAGGCCGTTGATGGGCACCAGCCAGGAGCCCTGAACATAGCGCGTGCCGCTCGAGACCTGCGCGCGCAATG